>Ga0256828_1001981_pt1 | contig 12492 bp, 8 predicted proteins | sample CV88metaG_FD_185993 | JGI IMG/M metagenome (GOLD analysis project Ga0256828, IMG submission 185993) | Hydrothermal vent microbial communities from East Pacific Rise, Pacific Ocean - CV88 | ecosystem: Environmental > Aquatic > Marine > Hydrothermal vents | place: Pacific Ocean: East Pacific Rise... | reverse complement strand
TGAACCGGTTAATTTATTAAATGGAAATACTGCCTCTTTTACAGCTATATGGCTCTTTAAATTTGGCTCTAATATTTTCTTATTGAAGTTTACGACATTAAATATATCATAAAACTTTAAAGCCTCCTTTAGGTCTCCCTGCAACATAACTCTTGTTGCAACCTTTGCAAGAGGAACACCTGTGGCTTTTGATACAAATGGCACAGTCCTTGATGCTCTAGGGTTTACCTCAATTAGATATATCTCATTTTCAAAGATTGCATATTGAATATTTAAAAGCCCAACTACTCCCAACCCTAAAGCTATATTTGTAGTCTGCTGTTTTATCTGCTCTAATAGTTCACTGCTAATCGAAAGAGTGGGAATTGAACATGCAGAATCACCTGAGTGGATACCAGCCTCCTCTATATGTTGCATAATCCCACCAATATATACATCTTCTCCATCACAGATAGCGTCCACATCTAGCTCTATTGCATTATTTAAAAACTTATCGATTAAAACAGGGGCATCATTTGAGACCTTTACAGCCTCATCAATATACCTCTCCAACTCTCTACTTGTAAATACAATCTTCATACCTCGCCCACCAAGCACAAAGCTAGGTCTAACCAATACGGGATAGCCGATACTCTCTGCAATCTTTAGAGCCTCACCTCTTGTAAATGCTGTTCCGTTTGGTGGCTGTTTTAATCCTAAATTTTTTATAAAATTTGAAAAAAGCTCTCTATCCTCTGCTAGGTCTATAACCTTTGCCGTAGTTCCTGCAATTTTTGCTCCAATTCTATCCAAATCTTTAGCAAGTTTTAATGGAGTCTGCCCCCCAAAATGGACAATAACCCCATCTGGATTCTCTCTCTCAATTACAGCTCGAACATGCTCAAAATCTATTGGCTCAAAGTAGAGAATATCCGATGTATCATAATCTGTTGAGACCGTCTCTGGGTTACAGTTATACATAATAGATTTAATTCCCATATCCTCTAGGGCAAAAGAGGCGTGAACACAGCAGTAGTCAAACTCAATCCCTTGACCTATTCTATTTGGTCCTCCACCAATTACTAAAACCTTTTTACTATTATCTTCATATTTGCTAGTTGGTAACTCTGTAATATTTGTAGTTGAGTAGAGATATGGAGTTAAAGCCTTAAACTCTGCAGAGCATGTATCAACCTCATTATACTCCAACTCAACTCCTAACTCTTTTCGTGCTAGATAGATATTTTCCTCAATTAGATTTAAAGACTCTCTTTTATTTATTAATTTTGCAATTATAGCATCTGAAAAACCTTGAGATTTTATTTTTCTAAAGAGTTCTCTATCTGTTAGAAGATTTATATCTATAAGCTTTTCAGATTTCGCAATCTCTTCAAATTGATATAGAAACCACCTATCTATTTTAGATAACTCAAATATCTCATCAACACTTCTACCTCTTCTAAATGCCTCTAATATATATAGAGGTCTATTTGCATTTGGTCTAACTATCTCCCTTGTAAGGGTGCTATTATCTAAATCGATACTCTCAAATCCACTAAGTCCCGTCTCTAAAGATACTAGAGCCTTTTGAAATGACTCTTTAAAGGTTCTCCCAATACTCATAACCTCCCCCACCGATTTCATAGAGGTTGTAAGGGTAGAGTCTGCCATTGGAAATTTTTCAAACGTAAATCTTGGAATCTTTGTAACAATATAGTCAATTACCGGTTCAAAACTTGCTGGAGTTCCTGTAATATCATTTGTAATCTCATCTAAAGTAAATCCAACAGCTAAAAGTGTTGCCACCTTTGCAATAGGGTAACCTGTCGCTTTAGAGGCTAAGGCAGAGGAGCGACTAACTCTAGGGTTCATCTCAATTACAATCATTCTTCCCGTATCTGGATTTACTGCAAATTGAACATTACTCCCTCCTGTATCTACTCCCACTTCTCGTAAAATCTTAAAAGAGGCATCTCTCATTCTCTGATACTCTTTATCTGTTAAAGTTAATGCTGGAGCAACTGTAATACTATCTCCGGTATGCACTCCCATTGGGTCTAGGTTTTCAATAGAGCAGACAATAATACAGTTATCACCCCTATCTCTAATAACCTCCATCTCATACTCTTTCCAACCCAAAAGGGACTCTTCTATTAAAATCTCCGATATTGGTGATGCCTCTAACCCATTCTGAACTATCTTTTTATACTCATCAATATTATAAGCTACTCCACTTCCACCACCTGCTAAGGTAAAAGATGCTCTAATTATAAGAGGGAATCCAATTTTCTTTGCAACATCTAACGCCTCCTCCATACTATAAGCGTAAAAGGATTTTGGCAAATCCATACCAATTTTTATCATCGCCTCTTTAAAGGCTTGTCTATCTTCTCCCTTTTTTATCGCCTCCGGTTTTGCCCCTAAAAACTCTACTCCCTCTAAAAGTCCCTTATCATACATCTCCATAGCCACATTAAGAGCAGTCTGCCCCCCCATAGTTGGAAGTATCGCATCAACTCTCTCTCTCTTAATTATTTTTGATATTACCTCAGCAGTAATTGGCTCAATATAGGTTCTATCTGCGAACTCTGGGTCTGTCATAATTGTAGCTGGATTTGAGTTTATAAGAACTACTCTATAGCCTAACTCCTTTAGAGTCTTTGCAGCTTGTGTTCCTGAGTAGTCAAATTCACACGCCTGACCAATTACAATTGGACCAGACCCAATAAGTAAAATTGTATCTATATCTGTTCTCTTTGGCATAAACTAAATACCCCTGTTTTTAATTTGCAGATTATACAAAAAAGGTTCTTAAGGGAGAAGTTGAGATTATTCTATAATCTTTTTCAGATTAGGACGATATAAACTATTATAATTTTGAATTATCAACTCTCCTTTTATGCTAAAAATTTTGGAAAATTTGAATATAATAGATATAAAAAAGTAAAGGATTCAACTTATATATTATGGACTCAAATAGACAAAAAGCCTTAGATATGGCACTAAAGCAGATAGATAAAACCTTTGGAAAAGGGACAGTAATTAGGCTTGGAGATAAAGAGATTGAGCCAATAGAGGCAATTAGCACAGGCTCGATAGGGCTTGATATGGCACTTGGAATTGGTGGTGTTCCCGTTGGGAGAATTATAGAGATTTTTGGACCAGAGAGTTCCGGAAAGACCACTCTTGCTCTACAAATTATTGCATCTGCTCAAAGAGAGGGAAAAATTTGTGCCTTTATAGATGCAGAACACGCTTTAGATGTCCTATATGCTAAAAATTTAGGTGTTGATATTGAAAATCTGCTAGTATCTCAGCCAGATTTTGGAGAACAGGCATTAGATATATTGGAGACTCTTGCCCGTTCAGGGGCAGTTGATGTAATTGTGGTTGACTCTGTAGCTGCACTTACTCCAAAGGCTGAAATTGAAGGTGAGATGAGCGAACAGCAGATGGGATTACAGGCTAGACTTATGAGTAAAGCTTTAAGAAAAATTACCGGAGTATTACATAAGACCGATACCACTGTTATTTTTATAAACCAAATTAGAATGAAAATAAACTCAATGGGGTATGGGAATCCAGAGACAACTACCGGTGGAAACGCTCTAAAGTTCTATGCATCTGTAAGAATTGATGTAAGAAGAGTTGCCACTCTAAAACAGGCAGATGCACAGATTGGAAATAGAGTAAAAGCAAAAGTTATTAAAAATAAGGTTGCTCCACCATTTAGACAGGCAGAGTTTGATATTATGTTTGGAGAGGGGATTTCAAAAGAGGGGGAGTTGATAGATTATGGTGTTAAATTTGATATTATAGATAAGAGTGGAGCTTGGTTTAGCTATAAGGATATAAAACTTGGGCAGGGTAAGGAGAATGTTAAAAAGAGACTGAGAGAGGATATAGCCCTAAGAGATGAGATAGAGGCTCAGATAAAAGATAAACTTGGATTAAATACCATCTTAACAATGGAGAGTGAGGATATAAACTCCATTGAATCATAATTTAGACCTTTTCCAATCTTTAAAAGATTGGAAAATATCTTTCCTTTAAATTAATCTTCAAAGCTTAATTAAAGTTTAATCTTAATATTATTTTAAGTGAATATAAAGTGTTTAGTTAATTATGATTTAAATATTAATAAATATTTATTAACATAAGCTGTTAATAATATTAACTAGGTTATACTCTTTAAAGTAGAACCACCTTTTATTGTCTAAATTAGGAGATATAATGATAAATAGAGAGCAGTATATAACAATTACCCACTATAAAGAGAGAGAATTTTACTTTTTAAATTATGCAATTCAGACCCAAGAGGGGTTTATTCCAAAAGAGATGGCTCAATTTCATGAGAGCGAAAAGGATAGATTTATATCTAAAATAAGAGAGCTTCAGAAGGAGTATCCAAACCACCATATAGTCTCTATATCTTTGGCATATAAACAGGTTTTAGCCCACACTCCAACTCCAAAGGATAGCTCCAAGTTGATAGCAAATATATTTAAGAGTAACTATATTATTCAAGATAATGATTTACCAAAAGATATACCGATTACACTATACTTCTCTCCATTTGCCATACTCTATGAGGAGTATAAAAGTATATTAAATAATAAACTGATACTCTTAATTGGCTATTTTGATAGAAAGCTATTTATGATGTTTGCTACAAAAGATAAGATACATGAGTGTTGGATAATTGGGACGAGAGGACTTAGTGAAAAGAAGATTGCAGAGAGGGTAAATCTCACCACAAAAAAGTATTATGAGCTATCCTCCAATACGGCAAACCATATTGAAATTCTTGTCTCAGAGGAGAATCCAAAACTTCTAAAATTTTTAAGAGAAGAGCTATCCGTAGATATAAATTTAGCTCAAAATAGTATTCATCAACTGCTACACCATATGGGAAGTTCTAATGAGATTGCAGAGATGAACTATATAAAAGATTTTAAGAGAATTAATATTGAACCTTTTGAGGAGAACAATCTAAATGATATTAAGCTAGAGGAGGAGAGTCGATTTGTAGATAGGTTAAAATCTATATTTATCCCATCGAGAGAGGAGAATTTAAAATCCTCAATATTGGCATCAATTTTACCACTATTTATTATATTGGTGGTGGGGACATTTTACTATTTACAGAATAGAACTCTAATATCTAAAATTGAGCAGATATCAACTCAAATATCGGCATTAAATAAGATGGAGAGTTTGGTAGATAGCTCCTTAAATATATTTAATGCAGTTAAAAATAATGGGGAGATTCTAAAGGCTGTTCTATCTGTAGATAGTGTATATATTACCGGAAAGGCGTGGGGTATTCCAAAATTAGAGGCAAATTTAAAACATCTATATAAAAATGGTATATTTACAATTAAAACCGGTGATGGTTTTAGTTCAATATTTACATTTAGTTCAAAATAGAGAGAAGATATGAAAAGAGTATTTTATATATTATCCTTTATAGCACTCTTTATTTGGGTTGTTCCAAACTACTTTAACTACTCAAAAAATAGAGATATATACTATAAAAAATTGGATTCCCTAGAGCGTTTAGATAAGAGAGAGATTCCATCAGATGCAAAAAAGTTTCATGCAGAGCTATTTAAAGAGGATACAAAGAGATATTTTAAAGGGGTTAATGACGTAAATATTACAGTCCTATCTATCCCCAACAATAAGTATGAGATTAAAATTATATTTCCAAATATCTATCTATCCAATTTCTTAAAGGCTCTATATGATACTCCTCTAAATTATAGGGTCTATTTGGATAATACTATTATATATAGACAGTCAAATAAGATTATAGAGGTTAGCTTTATAGTTACTCCATATTAGGAGTAACCTATCTATTTAATATTTGGTTTAGGTGTCTTTAGTGTAACTGCTGGTAGTTTAGGGTATGTTACGGTTGGTATCTTTCCATTTAGAGCTTTAAAAAATGTTACAATACTATCTACCTCTTTATCTGTGAGTTTCGCACCAAGTTGGGTCTCTCCCATAATTCTAACCGCCTCTTTTATATCCCACACTGCTCCATTGTGGAAATATGGTGGTGTCTTTAAGATATTTCTAAGTGTTGGAGTCTTTACCATACCCTTTTTATCCCCTTTAAAGTCTCCAATAGATGCATATTTATAAGGCTTTGCTATTGGGAATTTCTGCATAGAGCCACCAAGTCCAACTCCATTATGACATGCACTACACCCCTTTGATATAAATACTTTTAACCCCTCCTTTTCTGCTTTAGAGAGAGCCTTTTTATCTCCTGCTAGGAACTTATCAAATCTTGAAGGGGTAACTAAAGTTCTCTCAAATGCTCCAATCGCATCAGCAATTCTCTTAAAAGTTATCTTATTATCTCCAAACGCCTTCTTAAACTCATTTTTATATATTGGCATTGATGATATTCTATCTACAGCCATTTTTTTACTAATTGCCATCTCCGGTTCAGCCAACATTGGACCTTGTGCCTGTTCCTCTAAATCTTTAGCCCTACCGTCCCAAAACTGCTTATCCATAAATACGGCATTAAATACGGTTGGTGAGTTTAAATGGTGTGGATTTGCTGTCCATTTATGACCTATGGCAACCTCTACCCCATCAACTCCACCTATTGCTAAATTGTGGCAGGTATTACAAGATATTAAATTACTTTTTGAGAGTCTCGGCTCAAAATATAATCTCTTTCCTAGACGAATTTTTGCCTCATTTAGAGGATTTTTAGGATTATCTATTAGCTTTTTTAGCTCCTTTTTATCTGTTGGAATCGGTTTTAATCCCGCCTTTTTAGCATCATCTATTAGAGATGCAGATATTAATCCACTAAGTGTCAAAAATAGTATTAGACTACCTCTTTTTTTCATTCGCTATTCCTTATTTTATATTTTTAAGATGGAATCTTAGGAAAAAAAACCTTAAATAATAATTATTTTCTTTTAATTAAAAAAGTTATTTTGTATATTATATATTTTTATGATATTTATTGTATAATCCCACCAAAATTACAAAAGGATATATATGAGAAAAATAGCAATACTATCTATTGTAACAGCATCTTTACTACTTATTGGCTGTGGGCAAGAGAATAAGAGCGAAGCCACAAAAGCTGAGCAATCGGCAAAAACTCAAGTGGAGGCTCCAGCTAAAGCAGAGACTAAAAAAGCTGAAGAGAAGAGTGTAGCAGATAAGGCACAAAAAGCCGTTGAGAGTGTAAAGGAGAAGGCTACGGAGGTGGCAAATAAGACGGCTGAAGTGGCAAAAAAAGTTACAGAGCAGGTTGCTCAAAAGGCTAATGAGGCTGTGGAAAAGGGTAAAGAGGCTGTAAAAAATGCAGTTGAGAAGGGTAAAGAGGTAGCAGATAGTGCTAAAAAAGCAGTAGAAAAGGCTACAAAACCGACAGAAAAGGCATCAGCTCCATCAGCATATGCAAAGTGTGCAGGTTGTCACGGAAAAGATGGAAAGATGAAAGCTTTAGGAAAGTCTGAAGTTATTGCTGGACAATCTAAAGATGACTTGGTTAAAAAGATTAAAGAGTATAAAGCTGGAACTAGAAATGTAGCCGGAATGGGTGCTTTAATGAAGGGACAAGTTGCATCTTTAAGTGATGCTGATATTGATGCTATTGCTACATATCTTTCAGGTTTAAAATAGAACTTTAGTATCAAAAGGTAACTTTGTGGTTATCTTTTGGTCTAATTATCTAATCCCAAATCTCCCTATCTATACTATTTTTATGTTTATCTCTTCTATATGAGGCTCTATTTTTTAATTTTTGGATTCTATTTAAATCAAAGCCATTTTTAGACTCTCTATATAGACTTTCTATATAGTTCTGCATCTCATTATGATAATCGCTAGTTAATGTGACTTTGGGGAGTCTATTAAGTCTATCTTTTAAGTTATAAAATCTATTTAAAAACTCATTTTGAGTTATATTTTTATCCCTAAACATTTTAAATAGATTTCTAGTTATCTTCTCTAAAAAGGAGATATATTTCTGTCTATTATATTTTTCTATCTGTTTTGGTGTCCACTTCATAAAAAAATTATAACCTATTTTTTATAGGTTATAATTAATTTTTAAGCTAATGTTACTTAGAAGCCACCTCTTTTACTGCAGAAATTGCCTCATCATAGTTAGGCTCTTGTGTAATTTCCGGAACAACCTGCTTATATGCAACTTTTCCATCTCTGTCAATTACAAAAATAACTCTAGCTAGAACTCCAGCAAGTGGTCCATCAGCTAAAAGCACACCATAAGCTTTTCCAAAATCCTTATTTCTAAAGTCTGAACAGACCTTTATATTATCAATTCCTGCTGCACCACACCATCTAGCTGCTGCAAATGGTAAATCCATAGATACTGTAATTACCTCAACATCATCTAATTTTGAAGCCTCTTCATTAAATTTTCTAGTCTCTGCATCACAAACTGGAGTATCAAGAGATGGAACTGCCACTACTAACTGAACTTTTCCCTCTCCACCAACCTTTTCATCTTTAAGCATTGGGTCACAATTTACTACTGTCACCTCTGGAGCTTTATCTCCTACATTTATCTCATCTCCTGCTAAATTGCAAACTATATCATTTTTAAATGTAACTGTTGTTGCCATTGTTATCCTTTTATATTTTATTTTTTTAATATTCGAGATTATACTATAAAATCAGATAAAATTACTCTGAATTATTTTTTTAACCTTTAAAAGTGGCTCTTTGGGTAAAATATTTACTTTTTGTAACATATATTACTCCTATTTAAGAGATAACTCTATTGCCATCTGTTTTATTCTCTTGAAATCACTCTTTCCCGTTCCAAGTTTTGGAATCTCTTTTACTTTAAAATAGAGTGTTGGAGTGTATAGAGGGTGAAGCTTGGACTCTTTTATCTCTCTTTTTAAAGCATCTATCTCCATCTCCCCTTCTAGTAGTAATACCAACCTCTCCCCCTTTTTAATATCTCTAATAGCTGTAACTGCAATTTGGGTAACTGCCGTATCTATTAGTTTTGATATCTTCTCCTCCACTGCTCCGAGGCTTATCATCTCCCCTCCAATTTTTGCAAAACGGCTATATCTATCTACTATATAGACAAATCCATCTCTATCAATATACCCCTTATCTCCTGTCATATAGTATCTTTTTCCATTAATCTCTTTAATAACATCTTGGCTACTATTTTTTAAATACCCCTTCATAACTTGAACGCCACTAATCAATAACATTCCCTCTTGCTCTCTATCTAATACTTTCAAGCTTTTAGGCTCAACTACAATAAATTTAGTCCCCAAAATTGGAACTCCTACACTACCTCCCCTATTCCCTTTTTGGATATATAAATCATCTGGGTCAATTCTATCCGGTAGATTACAACTTGCAACTGGAGAGGTCTCCGTTGTTCCATACCCTTGTAAAATCTCTTTTAAAAATCTACTCTTAAAAAGCTCCACTGTCTCTTTTGGAAGTCTCTCTGCCCCTGCAATTACAAGCCTTAAAGATTCAAACATTAATGGGTGAATTTTTCTATTTTTAGCATAGAGTCGAAAAAATGTAGGAGTTCCAAACATAATTGTAGCTCTATATTTTAAACAGAGCTTTGCAATATTAAATCCATCTGTTGGGTCGGAGTGTGCCACAAGAAATACCCCCTCAATTAGAGGGAATAGAGTTGTAACGGTTAATCCAAAAGAGTGGAAAATTGGAAGAGTTCCCAAAATTACATCATGTTTTGTAGCTCCAAATAGTGGGGCTATCTGTTTAATATTTCCCATAATATTGGAGTGGGTAAGCTCAATTCCCTTTGGTCTCCCTTCACTTCCACTAGAAAACATTATAACTGCAGTATCAGAGGGTAAAACATGCTCTATATAGAGTTTTGTTAAAATTGGTGTTGGGAAAAATCGAACTATTAAGTAGTTTAAAATCTTTTTAAAATTGCCAATCTCCCCTTTTATATCCTCTAAATATATAACACTTAACCCATTTAAAAGTGGCTCTAAATTAAACCCTTTTGTTTTTAGTTTAGATATAAATAGTCTGCTTGTAATAATGGTATCTATATCTGCTAAATTAACTGCAAATTTTAAAGAGTCGATTGAGCTAGTATAGTTTAGGTTTATAACCCTCTTTCCCATACTAAATATTACAATATTTACAACTGCCCCTACCACAGAGGTTGGGAGAAGTAGTCCAATCTCTCCCTCTATACTTCTGCTCTTTAGTATAGATTGCAGGGTTATAACTGAGGTTAGAAACCTATATCCATTAAGCTCCAATTTTGTGCTATCTGCAATATATGCTCTACTGCCTATCTGTTTTGCCCTTATAAAACATGCCTCTGCTACTGTTGGAGTTCTATCCAAATACTCCATAAAGCTATCTATTGATAAATCTAAAACTCTCTCTCTCACCTCTTTGGCAGTAGAGTTAATTGGCATTGGTTCTCCAAATGAGATACTAATATCTTTTATCTCCCTCTTTTTCTCTTTAGATAGAGCATAGGAGTATATACCTCTAATATAAAATGGAATAATAGTTGCACTTCTTCTCTTTACATCTGCAACGGCAATCTCAAATCCCCTATTAAACTCTCCTAAATTTCCACTTCTGCTAATTCTCCCTTCCGGAAATAGAGCTACACTATCACCCCTATTTAATGCTTCACTTATAGCCCTTATTGCCCCTTTACTTCCAGCTGAAGAGATTGGAATAGCCCCAAATAGTTTAAAGATTGGTTTTAAATACCATAGGTTGTAGTAGCCTCTATGGATTACAAATCTTATCTGTTTTGGATATGCAATCTGAACTATCGCCCAATCCAAAAATGAGATGTGGTTTCCAACTAGAAGTGTTGGTCTATTTATCTTTAGATTATCTATTCCAGATATATATAATCTATATCTCACTCTAAATAGAGTAGATACAATAAATCTAGCAAATGAGTTTGGAAGTTTTATTAATGTATATATAAATCCTAAAAGTGCCACTACTACTGCTAAAGATAGAAGAGAGCCACTATTTAGCCCAAAATATGCAAATGTGGCAGATAGTATTAAAAATAGAAACATAGAGATATTTTGTATTAGGTTATTTCCAGCTAAGACTTTCCCTAAAACGCTATTTGGAGTGGCAAACTGTATTAGACTATTTAGAGGAACAATAAATAGACCGGAGAAGAGACCATATAGAAATAGCAATAGCCCAATGGAGATTAGGGAGTTACTAAAATGGATAAGTAGAAGTGTTAAGAATATTCCAAATACCCCAATGGGAATTACACCTGTCTCTATATGATTTTTACTAACTTTTCCTACAAATATTGAACCAAATATAATTCCAATACCGGAGATAGAGAGTAATCCCTGTGCAATAACCGTATTTTCTACCCCAAGAGTCTGTTTTAGATAATCTCCAAATATTGCTACAATAAGTTGGGATAGCCCCCAAAATAGAGATAGTCCAATAATACTTAACCAGACAATATCATATCTTCTAATTAAGGCTATGGTCTCTTTTAAATCTGTCTTTAATATATCTCTCTTCTCCGATATGCCCTTTAGAGTTCTATCTAAATATATTGATAGTAAAAATTCAAATATACTTGCTCCAACCAATAAAAATCCAAGTGGATATATAGATTTTAAGATTGAAGAGGTGTCTAAATTGGAATCTATTAATATCTCAAATAGAATTGAGTAGATTAATGCTCCTGCGAGTATAGAGATAATTGTTACAGATTGAACTATTGCATTCGCCTCAGTAATCTGTTTTGAGCCTACCATCTCCTTTATTAATCCATACTTTGCCGGTGAATATATTGCACTCTGTGTGCTAAGTAGTAGGGTTAAGAAAAAAGCCACCCAGAACCACCCAAATAGATAGGAGAGTGTAATAAATATTGTAATTAATACTGCAATGGCTGAAGCATATTTTATAATTTTTGTCTTTGGATATCTATCGCTTAGAAACCCAGCAGGGGAGAAAAAGAGGATAAATGGAAGTAGAATTAGGGCATTTATTATAGCAGTTAAGATAATAAGCTCTGAGCCACTATATGTTTTAAAAACTGTATTTTGTAAAACAATTTTATGTCCTAAATCTGTCATAGCATTTAAAAATACAATAGATATATATTGTGGAAAACCCTTAAATTTAAATAGTTTACTCATAAAAAATCTCCAAATTTTTTCTACTATTATATCTAGTGTTGTTTTATATTTAAATTTATTAAAGCAATATTTTTATATAAAATTTTATTAAAAAAACTAATGGATTTTATATCTATTATATGTTATATTAAAATTAACTTCAGAAATAAAGGAAAATTAAGAATGAAAAGATTTGTATCTATTTTAGGAGTGGTTTTTATATCTTTTGGGAGTAGTTTTTTAATGGCAGAAGATGATTTAGAGATTAAGCTTGTAGATGACTCTGCTAAATCGGGATTAAAACAGACTCATATTATAGGGTGTAATGACCATTTGGAGAAGAAGGAGCTAACCT
>Ga0256828_1001980_pt1 | contig 12495 bp, 14 predicted proteins | sample CV88metaG_FD_185993 | JGI IMG/M metagenome (GOLD analysis project Ga0256828, IMG submission 185993) | Hydrothermal vent microbial communities from East Pacific Rise, Pacific Ocean - CV88 | ecosystem: Environmental > Aquatic > Marine > Hydrothermal vents | place: Pacific Ocean: East Pacific Rise... | reverse complement strand
ACCCTCAAAAACTTCTCCAAGCGGGAGATGGATGGTCCACAACTCAGCTCCTTTGCCAAGGAGTTAAGCTCTTATCTCAACTCAGGAATGGCCATCTTGACAGCAATTCGTCTGATTGAAGATCAACATCAAAAAGAGAAAAAGTATGCCTCTTTTTTGGCATCCATTCGTACCATGATCGAAGAGGGGAAATCGCTCTATCATGCCCTCAATACCCAAAATATCTATGCCATGCCTGACTTTTTCTTACAGAGTATTAATGTCGCCAGCCAAAGTGGAAAGATGGTCTCAGTACTGATTCAGATGGGAGATTTCTTCTCCACTCAAGCCAAGATCAAAAAACAGGTAGGAAACGCCCTCGCCTATCCCATGTTTATCTTCGTCGTTGCCATTGGGATGGTGGGCTTCTTGATCACCTTTGTGGTACCTAAAATTACGGGAATCTTCAAGGACACAGGGCAAGAGCTACCAGGGATTACCCAGTTTGTCTTGAGCATCAGTGATTTTCTCTCTGCCCACTATGTTGGTCTTATTTTGGGCTTTATTGGTACCATTATTGCCTTTAAACTTGCCTACAAGTATATTCCTAGCTACAAACGCTTCTATGATGCGTTGGTACTCAAACTGCCCATTGTGGGGGGATTGATCCAAAACCATGAGTTGGGACGTTTTTCTTATATTCTCTCACTCATGCTTGAATCAGGGGTCTCCTATGCCCATGCCGTTAAGTTGGCAACCAGTACCTTTAGTAACTCGGCATTCAAAGAGACTTTTGAGGAGGCAGCCCAAAAGGTGATCGAGGGAAACAAACTCTCCCATGCCCTCCAACGGGTCAAAGGTACCAAACCCAAACGAAACTTTATGCAGGCACTCGCTCTTGGTGAAGAGTCGAGTGAAGTGGCACAGATTTTGAGCAATATCGCAGCCCTCTATCGTGAAGAGAACGATGATAAAATGAAGCTACTGCTGAGTCTCTTGGAGCCTTTTATGATGCTCTTTATTGGGGGAATTGTAGGGATTATCGTCTCAGCCATGCTCTTGCCCATCTTCTCTATGAATCTTGGTTCCAAGATGTAAATATATCCTCCTTTGAAAGGAGGATATTAACTTGACAATTTTTATCAATGGTGTTACAATACATTGTATATATAATATAGGATAAAAAGTGTTTAAAAATAAGAGCATTCGATACAGTCTTGAAAAAAATGAGATATTAAAATCAGAAAGAGATATATCGTTTGAAGATGTTATTTTGGCATTGGAGAGTGGGTATCTACTCGATGATATCATGCACCCCAACAGAGAAAAGTATCCCAATCAAAATATTTTTATTATTTTGATTCAAATCAAAGATTATGTCTATTTGGTTCCCTATGTTGAGGATGAAGAATCAATTTTCTTAAAGACCATTATTCCCTCAAGGAAAATGAACAAAAAATACAACAGAAAGGATTTGCCGTGATAAAGTTGGATGATTATGAGAAAGAGTTACTTCAGAGTGTCGAAAATGATGAATGGATTAGTCGTGGTAATACTGATACAAGAATCAAAGAGTTACAATCCTATATCAAAAATCAAAAGAAAAAAGCCATCTCCATACGCATCGGTGAAAATGATATCTATGCCCTTAAAAAAAGAGCCTTAGAGAGTGGTTTACCCTATCAAAATATTATTCAACTCTTGATACATCAATATGCAACCAACAAAATTCAATTAAAGATTTAAAAAAGAGAGAAAAATGTCAAAACAACGTTTCAGAGATATCAAACAGGGTAAAATCAGAACAATCCAAAAAGAGAAAAAGCCTCCCATCAATATTCCCTATGCTACCAATATGCAAAAAACCAAAGCAGCACTCACCGATAGCTTTATGCTTTTAATGCCCCTGATGTATATCGTCTTCTATCTGGTGATGGATGGACGTGAAGACTTTGCAGCCCACAAGTTACTCGGTTGGCTCTATATTTTGGTACCATTCATTCTTATCCAAACATCCTTTATGTATTTTGGTAAGGGACAGACCCCAGGGTACCGTGCCTATAATCTCAAAGTAGTCGATGGTAAAAGCCTTAAACAAGCCCCTCTCTTTGCCCTACTCTTTCGTAACATCAGCATGGTACTCTCCTTGATCACCATTGTGGGTTGGCTAATGATGTTTATTCGCAAAGATCACAAGGGATTGCATGACCTTCTTAGCCAAACCACTGTTATTAGCATCAAGGCGTAGATGAAAACCGCGTTATCACTGTTTTATGGTGCCTACTTTGCATTAGTGGGTGTCTATGTTATCTTTATGCCCAAAGTGCTACTAGAGTTTGACTACAGCAAGAGTGAAATAGGAGTGATCTATTTTGCTGCTCCTTTTATGCGTTTTTTGCTTCCTTTTATCTTTAAATATTTTGGGACATTGAATCACAGGGTTTATACCCTAGCACTCTTTGCTACGCTACTCTCAACCCTTATTTTTCTTACTACCGTAGAAGATTTTTGGCTCTATCTTATCGGTAATCTCTTTTTTGGTGCTTCCATGGGAATCTCTTTGCCTTTTATCGAAACCATTGCCCTACAAAAGCTCTCTAAACAGAGCTATGGTAGGGTTCGACTTTGGGGATCAGTAGGTTTTATTGTGATTGCGTTATGGCTAGGAGAAGTACTCTCTAGCCCCTATGAAGCCCTCTATTATCTCTTGGGAAGTGCCTTTTTGACACTGCTCTTTGGACTGAGACTCTTGCCTTTTGTCTCCATTGATCCCAACCCACCAACCCAAGAGGAGAACCAACGATTCTCCCTCCAAAAGTATTGGGCATTTTGGAGCAGTATCTTTTTGATGCAAGTAGCCTTTGGGGGATTTTATCAATTTTTTACCATCTATGAACTTGATCATGGGGTTAGCTTACAAGTGAGCAGTTGGATGTGGACTTTTGGGGTACTCTGTGAGATTGCCATGCTCTACTTTCAGGGTACACTGCTTCAAAAAAACCTCTTAAGTATTTTGCAGATTGCTACCCTCGTCACGGCACTGCGATGGCTACTCCTCTACTACTATGCCAACAATGTGATCATCACCTTTGCCTCTCAATCACTGCATGCCATTGGCTTTGCACTCTACCACACTGCATTGATTAGCTATGTCTTCTCACTCTATCACCAAAAACGCTTGGCACAACAGTTTGTATTGGGGATTGGGTTTGGCTTGGGAGGAGCAATGGGTGCTCTCTTGTCAGGGAAGATCTATGAAAACCATGGATCATCTCTCTTTTTGGTAGAAGCCCTTATCACCGTGGGGGCATGGTTGATGCTACAGCTACATCAACAACGCAAAGATCATCTAAAGTTATAATACCGTGCAGGGTACTCCCCTTTGAGCAGTACCTCATTGGTATAAAAGGTGAAGATAGGAGGACCATCCTCCTCCAAAGAGACAGGAATCTCTTCATCTTCTGTGATGTTGATCTTTTTAATAATATTTTTTAAAACCTCTCGGCTGGCATCATCTTTGATATAAAAATCATCCCGCAGAATCTCATACGCATCTTTCTCATCTTTGTCATAACGGTAGGCTTTGGAGGAGAGGAAAAGCGAATTGGAGAGTTCACTTTTGGCACGTTTACTAATATACTCAGCCATATCTTGATTTTTGCCCTGTAGCTCCATGGCTCCCATGACCACAATGGTGACAATAATTACCGCCATCAAAACTTCGATTAAGGTAAAGGCAGGTTGTTGCTTGCTATGGTTCATCAATAGTAATTCCCACTATCGCTGAGATCATAATCGGGTTTTATCCACAATCTCTTGGCTTCATCCAAACTCTCAACCTCCTGAGGTTTTCCAAAATAACTGGGCATATAGTAGATACCCTCACTGTTGGTGATTACCATCTGTGTGCTGGTGCCATTGGCATGTAGGGTATAACGAAAGGTTATTTTTTCATCTTTAATACGACCAAACTCCTCCATCTGCACCATCTGATCGTGTTTATCTAGCCTATACACTTCAACCTCTTTACCCAAATTAATTAGCCCCTCATACGGTAAAATCTCTGCCCCCCGTGCGATATAACAATCTTTTGATTTGTGGACACAAAAAAACTCAATCTCTTCATGATATTCCCCAAACGATTTTTTAAGAGCGGATCGCAGACTCAGCGGAGTCACTTTATCGGCTCGCTCTTCTTGTTTTTTCACTTCAGCAAAAACCATAAACCCAACCAAAGAGATAATCAAAACAACAACAATAAGTTCTATAAGCGTAAATGCCTTACGGGTATAAGAACCTGAAGAACCTCTCATTTAACTATTTTTGACAATCGGGGAAAACGATATCTTTACCCTCTGCCTCTCCACCCTCTTTGCGGTCGGCACCAAAACTGACCATTTTGAATTCACTTCCTGTTTTGATATAGGTCAAAGGCGTTCCCCATGAATCTTTTGGAATTTTTTCCAAATAGGGAGATCCTGAGTAGTTGGGGTATTTATCAGGATCAGGATTGGCAACCAAGGCTTCTAAGCCTTCATCGGTCTCGGGATAGGTTCCATTGTCTAACTTAAACATCTTAAGTGCCTGTTTGGTGGTTCCCATCTGGGTACACGCCAGTTTGCGTTGTGCTTCATTTCCCTGCTCAATCACCCGAGGGGCAACCAAACCAACCAAAAGCCCCAAAATCAGAATAACAACCAGTAACTCAATCAGTGAAAAAGCCCGTTTTGTTGTTTGTTTTTGTCTGAATCGCTTTGGTGCTTGCGTAGTTGTCTCATAAACTTTAGTCATATTTAAAATTCCTTAGTTAGTTTTAGTTATAATACTGGTGATTTTACTTGAATTGAGCTTTATAATGGATAAAACAAAAAGAGGTATTGCCCTTTTTATTACACTTTTAATTATTGCATCTATTTTATCAATAGTTGCTGTTTCATTTAGTTATCTTGAAAAAGCACAGGATGATGCGGGAGAGACTTCAGCATTGATACAAGGGAATCTGCTCTATAAAAATACCAGTAATATACTAAAGCACCTTTTCCCCAAAGGAAAAGCAAGCAGTACAAAACTCGACATACTCTACTCCATACCGATGATGCTATCAGAAGAAAAGAGTGGATTTATGATAAACTTACAGTGTCGTCCCTTGATGATTGGCATCCCTATTGGCTGGCTAGATGAGACCTTTGTCAAAGCAGTACCAGAACGCTATGATTTGGCTGTCAATGTTTTGGATTATGTCTTAGAAAAATATGAAATAAAAGAAGCAGACGAACTCAAAAGACGTATTTTCGCACAAATAACAGGAACCCAAGAAGAGCCTGATGACTATGAACCCCGAATAGAAGAACAAGCGGGCATTGTCTCCAAACGGCAATTTGATAAAATCCTTTTGGAGTATCGCTTAGAATATGATGATATTAATGTCTATAAGGTACCATGGGAAAAATATTTTATTTTTATTCAGGTGACCAAAAATGCTGTGGTAGATGGAGAGTATCTTAGTGCAGAACTTCTCTCCGCCGCGTTTGATATCCCTATGGATGTGGTTAGTGAGCAGTGGAAGATTGATTTGGAGTCACAACAAAAAAAGCCAACACTCTCAGAGTTTTTGGCTCAAAATGGCTCAGGAGAAACATTGAACACCAAACTTTTTTCTAAAAAAGGACTCAATGCACTCCACTGTGAAGAGACGTATGCCTACCGAGATGCTCACTACCGTTTTAGTTTTGATTATGACAATGAAAGGAATGCAAATTTTGAATTTTATGGGAAGATCTAACCCAAGAGTGTTAGTTCACAAACATATGGAAACAATGGAGATCAAAGAGACCATTGATATTGTATTAACACCCCAATTTTATACCTTTATTCGTGAAATGCTGGCAATAAACTTTGCTTATCAAGCCAAGAATATTGCACCAGCACTCTTCGATGACTATCTCGATACGAATAAATCATACCAATACCATGTCTATAAATGTGGTGAAGATTGGTGTTTTTTTGCCTATGATATCGAAGAGATTAGCAGTTTTTTACAAAGTAGGGGCATTGAACCTTACCTTATTAATAAAATCTATTTTGCCCAAGAGTTGGTCACCTATCTCAACAAGCCCATACATCTTAGTGATCAAGAAGCCCTCTACAGCATAGATCAAACCGTTACGGTTCTTCCCCAACGATTGCTACCTACTGATATAAACTATGCACCTATTAATATGGATGATGTTGTTTTAAAAAATGGTGTCTCAATTAGTAGCTCGTTTGATGCCGTCATACCTCTCAAACAAACGATTTTTATTACCGTACTGCTCCTTATCTTGGGGGGGATTTTTATACTCGAAGGAGAACGGATCAAAGATTCTATTGCCAATCAGATAGCAACCAAAGAGCGACTTTTATCAAAAAATCCCAAACTGGCTTCCTCCTTGATCCGAAACAGTCAACTTGAAAAATATCAACCTATTAATGATCAAGAACGACTGAAACGAGATACCGTCATGATGATCTCCAAAATGCTCTCAAACAAAAGTCAACTCAAAAACTTAACCTTGGATGAAAAAGGCATCACCGTCACCATCACAACCAAAAATGACATGATGAAGAAACAGCTGATAGATCAAGCCAAAAAAGAGAAGTTCAAAATTGTATCCCAAGAGAAACGTCAAATTGTGCTGGAGAAAAAGTTATGAACCTTATGACACTCAAACGATTTAAAAATGAACTGATTATACTCCTCTCTTTGGTTTTTGTACTCTTTGCTTTTGGCTACAAACAACAGTCCAAAACATACCTAAACCATGAGAAAGAGACCTTAACAAAGAACATCGTCGAGATCGGCACTGTGGGGGAACTTAAAAAACTTTGGGGAGATAAAAAAATTGGGAAAAAACTTAATTTTTTTAAAACCATTGTGGCTAAAGATAAAGTAAAAAGCTTTGAGAAGCGTTCCAGAAAGATGACAGCAAGTTATCAAAATCTCACGGTAAAAGAGTTAAATACCATCACCAAAAAGCTTTTTAAGACCCCTGTTCAAATCACAAAACTCTCCATTCAAGAGAGTGGAAAAGAGCAATACACAATGGAGTTCAAATGCAAATGGTAAAACGAACGGTTGGTGGTTTTATACTGCTACTTATTTTTTTATGGATCTTTGCTCCCAAACAAGAGATCTATTATCTCATGGAAAAAGAGTTGGCAAAAAATGGTATTGTTATTGCCAATGAAAAGTTTGAAGAGGGTCTCTTTGGGATGAAAATTTCAGATGCAGAGATCTATTTTGAAGGTATTCAAGTTGCCAAAGTCAAATCGCTGAGTTTAAATCTGTTTTTTCTCTATAACCAAGCGGTAATCTCTTCTGTCGTAACCGATAAAGGTATTCAGAACTTTGCTCCCAAATCCATAGATAAGATCACCGCCACCTATAGCATACTCAAACCTTATAAAATCGCCATAGAGGGCAGAGGATCTTTTGGATCCATTATCGGTGGGGTCTATCTAAACAGACACAAACTCTTATTACGATTTAAGCATATTAAAGAGATTCGTTCATTTAAGAAGTTTCTAAAAAAAGATAAAAAGGGGTTATACTATGAAAAATCTTACCAATAGTAAACTCTTCTCTACGGCACTGTTTTTGCTCACCCTAGTGGTTATCAGCAAGATAATTTGGATGGTTATAGCGCTTCTATTTTTACCCAAGAGTGGTATCGAACATACCCAAAAAGTAGAGATGAAGCCACTCTATTATCCCATTAAATTGGCCAATAAGAGTCCCATTGTTGCCCCTCCGCCTACCATTATTAAGCCTACAAAAAAAACAGCAGGAAACATGCAAGGGTATACGCTTTTGGCACTCTACCATGCGTCAGATACCTTGGTGGTTACCATTGCCAAAGGCAAAAAAACCAAAGTATTGGCCAAAGGAGAAGCGATGGATGGATTTGTCTTGAAATCGGCGGGTCCTAATTATGCCATTTTTACCAAAGGCAATAAAGAGTTTGAGCTATTGCTCAAGGGAGCCAAAAACAAAGCCTCCAATAACGCCATAACCCATCATAGCCCCTCCTCTCTCCCCAAAGAGCAAAAACCTCAAAAAGAAATTGTGGAAGCAGATGATGGGATTAGTAAGATAGTCTCCAAAGGACTGTTGAGTTCCTATACCAAAGATATTGATAAAGTATGGAAAGACATTGGAATTTCTGACTATAAAGTCAATGGAAGACTACAAGGATTTAAAGTTAACTTTATCAAAAAAGGAAGTGACTTTGAAAAATTAGGACTCCAAAAAGGGGATGTCCTCACAGCCGTAAATGGTCAAGAATTAGACAGTTATAATGCTGCTTTTGGTTTCTTTAAAGAGATTGACAGCATCGAAAATTTAACACTAAACATAAAAAGAAATAATCAAGAGATGGAGTTAGAATATGAAATTCAATAAAATAGCACTGGGCGTACTTTTGGCACTGGGAATTCATGCCCATGCAGAAAAAGTTGATGTTAATTTTAAAAATTTAGAGATTGGTGATTTTATCAAAATGGTGGGTAAAATTACAGGAAAAAATATCTTGGTGGATGGAGAGATCAAAGGAAAAATCAATTTTGTCTCCAACAAACCCATTGAAAAAAGTGAACTCATTCCCCTCGCCAATGCCATACTTGAAACCAAAAAAATGACACTGATTAACAAAGGGGAGTACTATCAAGTCGTCAAAAGTCCCGAAGCAGCAGCAGGTGGATTGGAGGTAAGAGAGGGAAGCATTGGAACAGGGGGTATCATGCGAACCGTGGTCTTCCAACTCAACAATGTCAATGCTGCGGTGATCCGAACCAAAATCAAACCCCTACTTCACAAAAGTGCTAAAATAATCTCCTTTAAAAAGAACAACCTACTTGTGATTACTGCCTACCCTCATGAACTAAAATCAGTGAAGCAATTGATTGATAAAATTGAGAAAAAGCGAGGCAATACCAGTAAAATCATAACCCTGCAACATGCCTATGTCAAAGATGTTTTCCCGACCATCCAAAGCATGTCAAAATCACTCTTTCCACAAGATATTAGCAGTGAAAAGGTCAATACCCTACAAGATCAGAGTAGCAACTCCATTATTTTGGTGGGAAATGCCAAAAACATAAAAATATTAACCCGATACATCAAAGAGCTGGATGTGGAGCGTCAAACCTCTGATGATCTCCAACGCATGTATGTAATCCCTTTGATGAACTCCAATGTGGAAGACATGGAGAAGATCCTGAGTAAACTGCTTCCCCAAATGACAGGAAACATCAGTATGGGAGGATCCATCAATGCTGTGGGAGACAAAGGAAGGTCTCGTATGCCCATCCCCAATGGTAGCAACAAGGGGAGCAGAACCCCTATCCCTAAAAACAAAAAAATCAAAAAAGCAGTTATTGCCAGCGATTTAGAGAGAAATGCCCTTATTGTCTTAGCCAACAAAGCACAGATTCAAAACATACGCGAAACAGTCAAACTCTTAGATATTGAAAAAGCACAAGTCTATATTCAAGCCAAAATTGTTGAAGTGAACACCAACATTGCAGAAAATATAGGGGTGAAATATGGCTTTAATGGAGGCTCCATTACCTCCAATGGGGTCTTCTCACTTATGGCAAGCTCAGGGGCTGCTCCTCTGGCAATATCCAGTGAACTGATGGGCTTTCTAAATCAAGGCGGTACCAAAACCATCTACAATGATGCAGGAAACCCTATCGGTACGGAGACCAGCAGCAATTTCTCTTTTGATCAAGGGATTAAAGATGTCTTCTCCATGGGTGTACAACTCGATCTTCTCAAACAAAATGGTGCAGCACAAGTCCTCTCAGAACCCTCTATTTTAACCACCAACAATAAAGAAGCCACGATTTATGTGGGTCAAACCCAATCCATTATTACCCAATCCCAACAGAGTACCCAAGGCTCCTCTAATATTTTGAACAACTACAGTCGAGAAGATATTGGTATTACTCTAACGGTCAAACCTCGACTCTCTAGTAACAATAAGGTCACCCTCGAAGTCGAAACCACCATTGAAGATGTTTTACCTGGATCAGGAGCATCGGCTGACCGTCCTACCACCACCAAACGATCGGTCAAAACCAATGCCATTGTGGATCATGGGGAGACCATTATTCTAGGAGGACTTATCAAAACAGGTAATGGTAAAAGCTCAACCAAAATACCAATATTGGGTGATATCCCTATTTTAGGAAGACTCTTTACCTCTCAAGGTGAATCTCAAAATAAGATCAATGTGGTGATCTATTTAACCCCCTATATTGTCAAAAAGAGTACCGATCTAAGAAAGCTTCGAAGCTATTTGGATGAGTTAGACTCCATACAAGAACAATTTAATAAAATTGTTTTGAATAAACTTGAAAAACGAAGATTGGGCATGGAACAAGACAAAAGTCATATCACATTTGAAAGCAGTTCTAAAAAAGAGAACATTTCCTACCCAACACCTCTTAGCCCTAAGAAGTCAGAAGTCAACTACCTACCTGTAAAAACCAAGACGACTACGACGACCATGAAGCCAACCAATATTGCCCCCTCACAAGAGCAAGCTCCCCTCAACATAGATACTTCGGACTATCCTGTTGAAGAGATTCCAGCAACCAGAAGCGAATCAATTTTAGAAAGCATTCATCAACAAAACCGCCCCATAGATTTGAATAAAATCGACACAGGTATTGAATACAATGAAGAGACCACCTTTACCAATGAGTAGGAAAAAAATATGATGAGACTTCCCTTTATTGAAAATATTGATCTCGAACCCGTATGGAACGAAGAGTTAGACAACAGCATCGCCATGAAACATCATCTTCTCTTTGCCTACGTACAAGAGAAGAAATGTACCATTGTAGAGAAAAAAAATCTCTCCATGGCACTCAACTATTTGGCAAAACTGGACATTGACTATCCCATCGTTGAGGTTGATTCAGAGAGCTTTGAGCGACTGAGCAATAAATTTTTGGAGATTAAAACAGGCAGTGAGTTTGATGCCATCGAGACAGAGAGTGGGGATGATATTATCGAAGTGGAATCAGATCTACTGGACTTTATCCGTAACTCCCAAGATCTTCTCTCCAATGAAGAGTCAGCCCCTGTGGTCAAACTGGTCAACTCGCTCTTTTTTCAAGCCATCAAAAAGGGTGCCAGTGATATTCACATTGAAACCCTAGAGAAAAAAGGGGAGGTACGTCTTCGTATTGATGGGGCATTAAAAAAACATCTTGATATTGACAAAAATATCACAGGGTTGGTCATCTCACGGATTAAAGTCATCTCCAACCTTGACATATCAGAAAAAAGGGTGCCTCAAGATGGTCGTACCCAAGTGAGTATTGCAGGGAAGAGTCTGGATATTAGGGTCTCCGTCTTGCCCACCTACTATGGTGAACGGGTGGTCATGCGACTGCTCATGACCAGTGAGAGTATTCCTACCCTTAAAACCTTGGGCTTTGCAGATGATCTTACCGAAGATCTACACAAACTGCTCACCCATCCCCATGGGATGATACTGGTCACAGGACCTACTGGTTCAGGTAAATCAACCACCCTCCATGCCTGCTTACAACACATTGCTACCCCTGATAAAAATATCATTACGGTGGAAGATCCCGTAGAGTACAATGCCGAGAATGTCAATCAAATTCAGGTCAATTCCAAAGTAGGACTTACCTTTGCAGCAGGACTTCGCTCCATTCTTAGACAAGATCCAGACATTATCATGGTAGGAGAGATCCGAGACAGTGAAACAGCAGATATCGCCTTGCGTTCGGCTCTCACGGGTCACCTCATGCTCTCCACCCTCCACACCAATGATGCCACCTCAGCACTGAGTCGTCTGATGGACATGGGGATAGAGGAGTTTCTGATCTCCTCCACACTCCTTGGGGTACTCGCTCAACGACTAACCCGACAACTCTGTGAGCATTGCAAAGAGCCAACCGCACTCTCTCCCACCGTACTCGATGAGTTGAACCTACCTCATAACCATCACTACTACAAAGCAGTGGGATGTAAAGAGTGTGACTATACAGGCTACAATGGACGACGGGCAGTGGGAGAACTGTTTATTATGAATGATCATGTCAAAACCATGATGAAAGAGGGACTTAATGACCATCAGATACGCATTGAAATGAAAAAAGCTGGGATGAAAAGCATTGCGGATAAACTCAAAGAGATGTTACTAGAGGGTCAAACTTCCTACGAGGAAGCGGTACGTATCGGTATCATGGAAGATTAATGAAACATAAAAAAGATGCGTTTACGCTTGTTGAGGTCTTAATCTCCATTACACTGCTCTCTCTTGTCCTAATGGCACTCTATAAGAGCAGTGATCTTCTAAGACGCTCCAATAAGCAGCTTTACCATCACCTTGAGCATATCAATGATGCGGTACGAGGCAGTCAAACACTCTACCTAGATCTGCTCCAATCCGATGGAAACATCACCATTGAAAGAAAAGAGAAGAGTTTTGATCG
>Ga0256828_1001979_pt1 | contig 12496 bp, 17 predicted proteins | sample CV88metaG_FD_185993 | JGI IMG/M metagenome (GOLD analysis project Ga0256828, IMG submission 185993) | Hydrothermal vent microbial communities from East Pacific Rise, Pacific Ocean - CV88 | ecosystem: Environmental > Aquatic > Marine > Hydrothermal vents | place: Pacific Ocean: East Pacific Rise... | reverse complement strand
TGACATACCAGCTAGAATATTATTGGAAGCATAACTGCTCTTTCCCCGAGATCCCGTTGCGGTAGTAAATATTGGCTTTAGAAGATAGCATACATTCTATTGTACTAACAGAATATTATCTAACTAGTAAATTACTACCATATCTAAGAGATGCTGGGTTACTAGTTAGATTAGTTGATTCGCATATTATAGAAGTTAAACTACCTATTACAAAAGATTAAAAAAGTGAGGTTTACATTAGATGAATAAAAAGTTAACAAAGAGTTCATATGATTATTACGGATTATGTAAAGAATGGATAAGCCAAAAATATGATAAAGGTAGTACAGCTAGTAATAGAATGCATTATGAAAAATTAAAGTTGTACAGCTACGATACATTACTAGCAGAAATACAAAATGATGGTGTTGTATTAATAGATAGAAAATGTGCAACCTTTTCTAATACAAGTAAAAGGCATTTACGAGAATTAGTAGAAAATCTATATAGCAATAACGTTCAATTTTATATTGTAGATGATATAAATAATATAGAGTATATAAAAAATAGTTTAAATACTATAAAAAATAGTATAAAAAAATACAAAAGAGCACGAGTAGAGCACTCAAAATATACATGGAAAACGCTTATAAAAAGTAAAGTAGAAGATCTAAATAAATATCTTATTTACTTAAAAAGCAGAAAAATAAAAATAGTAGAACAAAATAAACAACGTAATGAAATACTAAGTTATTTATTAAAAGAAAAAATATTATAAGGATATACAAATGGCAGATTTAATTATTACAGATAATAAAGCACCTATAGACCAAATCTTACTAGATCAAAAAGAAGCGTACGGAGAAGTATCTAAAAGATATATCCCAATTGCTACTCAACAAGTAATTGATATGGCTAAAGAATTTGACTCTAATGTAGAAGTTATAGGCTTCAATAAAGCTAAAGTTCGTAAAGAAGAAAAAGAAGGTTTTCAAAAACATGCAGTAATGCTTCAATTTTCAAACGCAGAAATGTTAGATGGAACTAAGCTTAATATGGTAATATACAATTCTAATGATAGATCTTCATCTTTAAAACTATATACTGGATTTCTACGTATGGTATGTTCAAACCAATGCGTAGTAGGAGATCAAATTGCAGAACCTATTAGTATTAAACATACAAATTTAGATTGGCAAGATAAAGTTAAATACTCATTTGATACACTACAAGAAACTAAATTACGTACAGAAGAAATGATAGATAGGATGCTTAATCAGTATACCTCTTATGGAGATATGGGAAGATATGCGGAACAAGTAGCTAATATGATGAATAATCATATTACAGGATCTATTGTAGACCCATTAGAATTATTAGTTTCTCATAGACCAGAAGATAATGGTAAAGATTTATGGCATACCTATCAAAGAATTCAATATAATGTAATGAATGGTGGTATTCAAAGACAAATTCCTAAGCAAGACGATGAAGGTAGAGTAAAGGCTTTAATCAGTAAAACACATAAAATTACAGATGATAGTTTAAAAATTAAATGGAATAGAGAACTAAACGAGATGGCTATGGACTTACTATAGTTATCTATAATTAAAGGATAACTAGAAATGCTAGACATATATAAAAAAGAGTTAAAAAGTAGAGGTATGTTTACCGAAGAAGTGTATCCATTATTAGATACTATTGCAAGTAGTGTACCTAATGATAAAATACCAAAACGTATGAAGCTACTACTAGGGATAACAGAATTAACATTAATAGCTTCTCATCTACGTAAACATATATTACACTGGAATAACAGCATTATTCCGATAAATACAATTAGTTTTAGTTTCGCTAAATCAGGTGCAGGTAAAGATAGTGCAGTAAATGCAATACGAAAAGGTTTTAGAAAAGGATATACAGCTATTGAATTAGCTAGAAAAAATGAGGCTAAGAAAAAAGCTATAGAATTAGCTAGATTAGAAGGAGAAGCTAACTATGCAGAATGGTCTGTATATAAAGACTATTATACTCCACCAGCTCCTCTATTTATTGCTGCAGGTACAGCTCAAGGATTTATGCAACACCTAAATGATATTGAAGAAAATCCTATAGGTGCAGGGTATTTTTATGATGGAGAATTTAGTACTACTTTACAAAATAGTGGAAATATTACAGAAGTACTAAAACTATTAGCAGAGGTATATGACGAAGGATCTAAAGAAGCAGAAAGAATTAAAAATAGAGAAGGCCAACTAAAAGCTGTAATAAAGTTACCTGTATCTGCTTTATTAGTTTCTAGTGCAGATAATATACTTTATGATGAAAATAATAAAAACAAGTTTAAACTAGAATTTAGTTCTAAATTAGCTCGTAGGAGTATTTTTTTCTATACTCCTTATGATGAACCTAAAAAACAATATAAAAGTGCTACAGAAGCTTTAAATGCAGAATTAGCTATGGAAGATAAAGCAATAAAATCTAAAGAAATAATAGAGACTTATGTATACGATACTATATCATACCATTTAGAATCAGAGTCTAATTTCATAAAAGTATCAAAAGAAGTTAGAGAGTTATTTACTTTTTATAAAATGTATAATGAAGAATATGCAGCTAAAAAAATACCTAAAGAATTTCCTATTGCTACTATCAGTAGAGAACATATGCAATGGAAAACATTAAAACTAAGTGGTGCTATAGCTATATTTGAAGGTAGTGATATTATTGAAGCAGAACATTATATATATGCTTCTAACATTACAGAAATGCTATCTGAGGACTTAATGCTATTTGAAAAAGAGCTTAATAAAGAAGAGTATGAAATATTTGCAGATTTCGTACATTTAAACTTAGATCTAGATAATTCATTTTATATAGATTTACATAAACTACGTAAGTTAGGCTATATACCAAAAACAGGAAATCCTACAACTAAATTAAAAGAGTTGATACAGCTAGTATCTTCATATGATCCTAGTGGTATATATACATTATGTGAAAATGGAAATGGTATATGTTATGAAAAAACTGTAGTTAGAAATTCGATATTTGTATCAATAAAAGAATTTACGGATGAAGAATTGGAGAATTTATGAAAAGTAAAAAAATAAAAGAATATATGCAAAAAAATAGTGCAGATGGTTTTGAATACGTAGAAGCTTCTTTTAAAGATTTAGCAGATCTATTAAAACTAAATTGTGCATATACCCCGTTTAAGTTTAAAGACGGTAAACGAAATAAAGCTAATCTAGAAGGTAAAACTAATTGGCTAGTATTAGATATAGATGATGCTAATATCACAGAAGAAGAAGCTCATCTTTTATTATCAGATATAAATCATCATATTGCAAGAACAAGTAATCCAGATAATGCTTTTAAATTTAGAATACTAATAGAGCTAAATGAGGTAATAGATATATCAGAATTACAATGGAAATATTTTTTAAGAGAAGTAATGGATATGTTAGGAATAAAATTTGATTTACTACCAAAGTCTCAAATATACTTTGCGTATGCAGGAAGAAAAGTATTAAGTGTATTAGACGGAGAAAAATTAAATGTAAAAGAAGCTATTACTAAATCAGCAGAAGCATTAGTTACTAAAGAAACCGTTAAATCTAAACCTAATAAAGGGAAAAGTAAAGAGTTATTAGATAACCCGTTAGATACGTTTAGTTTTGCATTTGAAGCTAAAAATGGAGAAGGTAGTAGATCTATGATACGTGCAGCGTACTATGCTAAAGATCTAGGAGCGGATACAAATTACATATTAGATCTAATAGATCAAATAAATAATTATTGGGAATACTCAATAGAGCAAGAAAGATTAGAAAATACTATAAAAAATCAAATACGAAGGTGGTAATATGGAAGAGTTAGAAATAGTTCTACGAGGACAAAAAGCATTAGACTACATTAATATGTTAAATAGTAATAATAATAATAATAATAATAGTAATAAGGTAAAAGAGCCTAAAACTGTAGATAAGACAGTAATAAGTCCTAAAGCACTATCGGATAAAAGTATATTAGATTCAGAAGTATTAGAGTTTAAACCAAAAGAAAAGAAAAAGTCTAATAACTATAAACAAGTATCTAATACATATATAGCTAAACATAGTAACAATGAACCATATAATACTCGTTATATGACTGGTAAATTGTGGTTAGCAGATGAGGAAACTATAGTAAAATTAGCAGTAGGTAAAGTAGACGAAAGATGGTCAGTAAAAGATATTGCTAGATCTCTAAAACGTACAGAATCTAGTGTTAGGGCTAAAGCTATTAGTATGGGATATAAAATACGTAAAGGTATGATTAGGTATAAAAATGAAATGGAAACTTTATAATACTACTGAAACAGTAGAAGATATACCAGATAATACTTTTGGATTTATATACGTACTACATTTTGATACTGGTGAATACTATATAGGTAAAAAACAATTTTATAATAAAAAAACATTACCAGAACTAAAAAACGGAAAACAAAGACCAAATTCTATACGTATAGGTAAGAATAAAAATGGTAAAAGAGTATATTTTGACGTAATAACAGTAGAATCTAATTGGAGAGAATACGTTAGCTCCTCTAAAATATTAGGAAATAGAAAAATAGTAGATAAAGAAATACTAGAGTTTGCAGAAACTAAAAAAATGTTAACGTATCTAGAAGAAAAATGGTTATTTGAAGCAGAAGTATTAACAGATACTAATGCTTTAAACGATAATATAGGTGGTAGATACTTTTCTACTAAACCAAAATCAAATAAAATAGTATAGGAAATACATGAAAAAACATATTGAACTTACAGGAAAAAATTCAGATTTTACTTCAACGATAACAGCAGTAGTAAACAAAAAAGGGGTGTACTCTTTTCTTGAAATTACAGACTGCCTTACAAAAATTAGATTACACGAAGATAGATCTATTGAAGATAAAACTAAAAGAAGAAAAGATCTAGTTAAAAAATTAAAAAGATTAGTTAAATTTATTAACAGTTATATTAAAAATTTAGAAAAAACTATTAAAGAAGAGTAGAGAAAATCTCTATTCTTTTTATACATATACATTACGGTATATAGATTAAAGGAATAAAATATGGGATTTTTAGAAGATAAAATAACTCCTAAAATAGAAATAGTTACAACAATGTATAAACTGCGTAAGATTTTAAACAGTATTAAAGATAAACCATTATTAGCTTTTGATATAGAAACTAGAAGTATGTATTCTAATGATGAAATAAAAGAAGCTAAGGAAATATTGAAAAATCCAGATAGTGTAGATAAAGAAGATTTAATTATGTGTAAACAAGTAGCTAATAGCAGTGGATTATCACATCCTTCTATAGCTAGATTAACACATGTAAATTTAGCTTATTCTATAACTGATACAATAATAGTAATAATAAGTAGTGATATAGTAGAAAAATACATACTAGAATGGTTAGTAACATATAGAGGTAAAGTATTAATACATAACGCTAGTTTTGACTTAAAAATGGTACATCATAGAACAGGTAAATTTCCAAACAACTATGAAGATACACAATTATTAGCTAAATCTCTTATAAATCATGTAGATACTTGGAAAGCAAATACAGGATTAAAAGAACTAATGAAAGACTATTATCCTAGAGAATGGACTTTAGTAGAAGATTACCATAACGAAAATCTAAAAGATGATATGTTTATTAGATACTGTAGTTATGATGTAAGTGCTACATTCAAGCTATGGGAACAATTACAAGAAACAATCGAGGAAATGAAAAATGAATAACGTAAGACCTTGGCAACTATTACCAATAGAAGAACCTAGATTATACGATCCTTCGGAAAAAGAACCAGACTATTTCTATAAAAATGTAATTAAGCCTCTTATTAACGATATGATCATTATGATGAATAATGGATTAACTATTGATAAACATCAAGTAGAGGCTCTTAGAGATACTATAGATAATGTATTAAATACTGTAAGAGAAACATTTAGATCTAATAAAATTATACAAGAGTTTCAAAAAGATCTATATAAAATTAAATATAAAGAATATATAGAAGAATGTAAATCTAAATGTAAGACATTAGAAGAATTTATTCCTAAAGAATTTAAAGAATCTAATATAGTACATAGAACTTACTTAATAAATACTATTTTAGATAAAGAAAATCTACCAGAATATAAACTCGATAAATGGACTATAAATGACATTAAAAAGCTTTTAACAATAGAAGACATACAAAAGGTTAGATTAGTACTAAATAAATCATTCAGTGAGCTAGAAACGTATATTAATGATGCTATGAGAAATTTAGCTAAAGATAAGATGATAATCTATAATAAATCTAGACTAGACGATAAAATAGCTAATGTACAATTTAATGATTTAGTACCTGAATTTAACGCTGGTAGCAGTAAACAGAAAATAGAATTATTTAATTATTTAGATATAGAACCTATTAGTTTAACAGATAGTGGACAACCACAATGGAATAGGGCTAATATAGAAACGTTATTAGATATGACTTCAGAAGATAATAAAGATTTAATAGAAGTATTACAAGCTATTATAGATTTTAGCTATAGTGCTATTATTAGAAATAACTTCTTAGAATCATTCGATAAAAATATTATAGATAATATATTATACGGTAATATAAAATTACTTGGAACGCTATCAGCTCGTCCAACATCATCTAATCCAAATTTACTACAACTACCAAGTACTGGCAGTATTTACGCTAAACCACTAAAAAAGTGTATAGTAGCACCAGAAGGATATATGATATGGACTATTGATTTTTCAGCTTTAGAAGAAAGAGTATTAGCTAACTTATCAAAAGATAAAAACAAATGTAGTATATTCTTAAATGATTTAGATTCTCATTGTTTTAACGCATTAGGTTATTTTAGTGATGAGATAGGTAAACATATAGAACTAGTTAATAAACTAGAAGTAGATGCTAAAACGTTTAAAAAAGCTATAGATAATGGTAATGATGAATTAAAAGCAATTAGACAAAAATCTAAACCTATAAATTTTAAACTAAATTACCTAGGGATGGCAGATAGTGACAAAGGTGGCTTTATTACACAAGAAATATATGATGCTTATCATAATACTCTGTATAAAGAAGTAGGTAATTTTCGAGAAGAAATGAAAGGTATAGCTAAAAGACAAGGATATGTACATCTAGGTTTAGGCTTTAGATTATATGTAGATGATATAGATAAACAGTTTAGAAGTGTATTTAATGCCTATGGTGGACAATTTTGGTCTATATTAACACTAATAGCTATAAATGAATTACATTATAGACTAAAAGAAAATAATCTAATAGATAATATAAAAGTAAATGCAACTATATATGATGCTATATATGGAATAGTTAAAAAAGATAGTGAAACTATTAAATGGTTAAACGATAACATAGTAGAAATAATGACTAAAGATTTTTTAAAAAATCAAATAGTTAAAAATGAAGCTAATTTAGAAATAGGTACATCTTGGTCTAGTTTAATAGAGTTGCAAAATAATACATCTATAGAAGATATAGATAAAATACTAAAGGAAATATAATGAGTAAAACACAGTTAACACTGTTCAGTGGTGATTTTAAGGAAGACTGTATATGGGAAGAAATATGTGAAATACTAAATATACCAAAGTGGAGTAGTAAAGTAACAATAACAGTAGAAAACGTAGAATATAAATTGGAGAAAGTATAATGAATGGTATTAGATTACATAGTTATTATAGACTAAATACTGTATTAGCGGTAGAAGAGTGCTAAATGGATATTCTAGTACAAAAAATAGAAAAGATAATAGCATTTAAAAATACCTTTACCACAACAGAAATAGTATTTATGATACTAGATATATTACTAGCTAATGAAGATTGTATAAAATATATCGTAAAAGAAAAACTATCTAAACTAGAGATTATAGATATAATTAAGAATAGTAATGATGACGATTCAATAGTAGATACGTTAATAGTACTTATTAATTCTTTAGATGAAAAACACAATAGCGAATTAGCTTTTAGATTAACAACAGGAAAATAATATGAAATATATATTAACAGAAGAAGAATTACAAGAATTAACTAAAGACCAAATAACAGAAAAAGAGTTTAAAGAGCAATACAGAAAAAACCTTAATGATGTACTTCTACTGCTTAAAAACAGTAAAAAAATAGTAGAAAGAAATATATTAACTGATGATATAGAAATAAAACTATTAATTAACGTAAAAGATATACCAGATGTTGCTATCAGCAGTATAGTGCCATTAGAAGCTAGAAAACTAATATAAGGATAAACATATGTTTACATATAACGATATAGAAATACCAAAAGAATATATGGGAATATCTCCCTCAGGAATAAATAAATTTTTTAAGTACCCAAAATTATGGTATTTAGAAGCCTTTAAAGGTGAAAAAGATTTTATAGGAAATACTGCAACAGTGTTAGGAACTATTGTACATCAAACTATAGAATCTTATATAAAAGGTGAATTAGATAGTAATACAGATGCTTTTAAAGAAAAAGTAAAAAACTATGTATATGAACAAAAAGAGGTAATAACAGATTTAGATGTAGATCATATTTTACGTTCTTATGAAGATATGGCAGCTATTGCTGTAAATGATTTCTGTAGTACAACTAAATTTGATGCTATAGAACTAGGGATGAAATTAGATCTAGGTGATAATGTAATACTAAAAGGTACTACAGACGCTATTTCAGGAGACTGTATTATAGATTGGAAAACTATTGGTACATTTACAGCACCTAAAGAAATACCATGGGCCTATAAAATTCAAGGTATGGCATATGCTAAGATGGCTATAGCAAACGGTTACGATATAACTAGATTAATGTTTGGGTTTATTACGACTCCAGCTATTGGTAGAATATCTGAAAAAACCGGTAAACCTATGAAAGATTATTATGCTACTTTTACTCCTCTATACCATCAAATTACTAAAGATGATTGGAAAGAACTAGATGATACTTTACAATTAATGAAAGATAGTATTAACCTGGTTAAAGAAAAACCAGAATTAGCGTATATTGTATTTAAAAGCATGGAACTGAAAACCTCATAAAAACTAAGTCATTATGTAATGTAACATAAAGTACTTTGTGAATCTAATTTGCGTATAGCATTTATGGAGTGAAACGGAATAACTGCGTATAAAGCAAATATAGATGAGCAAGGAGTACTTTATTAGAGTACGGAGTACTCGTAGTTAAAGCATAGAGTAGAAAACATAATATAAAAATTTAGTATGCTATATTTAACTATTAACAATAGTGATAAGCATAATATAGGACTAAACCCCTATATTACGAAGTTTCGGATAAAAAATAATGGAAAATATGGAGTTAAATGTAAACAAATCCGGAAAATCTTCCGAAAAAGTAGATAGATTAAAGAAGATTGTAGGTATACTTTTACAGCTATTTAATAAAATACACCTACAAGGAAATCACAATGAATTATAGCAATAACTATCTTAACACTAGTTTAGTTGTATATCCACCAAAATTAAAAATGTATAGGAGTTATCTAATGATAACAATGGAGGAAGAAACGGAAATAGCTAAAATAACTAATGATAGTGCGGTAAGACTATATAAATTCTATATAGACAAAAAAGGTTGGAAACATTTTAATCCTATAGATTATAAAAAAATAGGAGATGTATTAGGCTGGAGTAAAGCTAAAACAGAAAAAACAAAAGCTATGTTAGTAAAAGCGGGTTTGATAAAAATTATAAAAGATACATTAAAAGATGGTACACAACTTTATAGATTACTTATAGGAAAAGAAATAGTTAACCATTATAATAATACGGGAGAATTCCCTAGATTAGCTGGTTCTATAGATTCAGAAAATAAAAAGGAGAATAAATGAGTAAATCAGGAATTAAGATTTTAATAAACGGAGAAGCAGGTGCAGGTAAAACTGAACTACTTAGATCATTAGGTGAAGATACTTTTGTAGTATCTAGAGACAATAAGGAATTTGCATTACCTATTCCACATATGTTAGTAGATAAATACTATGATATGGAAACATTATTATATGGCGGTAAAGTAACTAACGAAAATAATGAAGAAATAGAAGTAGAAGGTGTACTAGAAAAATTAGATAAATACTTTGAAAAGTTTGGTAAGTATCCAAGAAATATTGTAATAGATAGTGTATCACAATTAACTATGGATGTAATAGAAAGTGCTTCAGAGATTGATACAGCTTGGGGTAAACAAGGTGCATTCATTACTAAAGAAATGGCTATTTTAACTAAATTTATACATGAAGAATTAGAACTAAATGGTATTAATGTAATTTTACTTAATCACGTAATACCTGAAAAAGCAGAAGGTAAACTAACAGGTTCATTTGTACAATTTGGACAAGGTAAGTTTAAAGATAAAGGTGGATTCTATAGTACAACTAATGAAAGTATTACTATTGAAGCTGTTGGAAGTAATAGAGTAGTACATCTAAGAGGTACAGATAAACAAGCAAGAACTATGCAAACAGATCTACCTAGTAAAATGTATGTAGAAAATTTTGTACAACCAGAAAAAAGTAAAAAACTAAAAGAGGGTGAAGAATATTTTGTATTAGCTAATCATATAAAAAGATTAGAAAATTCACAAACAAATATTAAAGAACTTTGGTCTTTATAAAGGTTAGTATAGCTATAATGCTAACCCAAATTAAACTGTACGGTTTGTTAACTATCAGAAAAATAAAAACACAAAAGGAAATATAAAATGGCATTTTTAAAAAATAAAGTAAGTAAAGAAGAATTATCAGTAGAAAAATCAGGTGGTGGAAACTACATTGGACAAAGTGGAGTTTATGACGTAGTAGTTAAAGCCTTAGTTGTAGATATCAATGATAAAGGTGCAAGAACTATTAGTCCTTTCGTTGAATATAATGGACAAGAACAAACACTTTATGGTGCACTACCACTAGATCTATGGGATAATAGTAAAGTATTAGACGGTGCAGAAGAAACTCTTGCAGGTATGTATATTATTGCAGGTTTAGATCCAGAAGATATTGAAGAACCTATTGAAACAGAATTACCTATCGGTAAAGCTGGTGCTATGAAAGATGTTACAGTACTTCAAGAAATTGAAGATGTACCTATGAAATTTAGAATTCAAATGGAATACTATAAATCAAGTACTGGCGAAATTAAAGAAAAAGCAGTACTTAAAGACGTATTCTCTACTGATGGTAAATCTGTAGCAGAAATTTTAGATGAAGAATTAGAACCCGGTTCACGTTTAGCTAAACTAGAACCGTACCTAGATAAAATCAAAGTATCTAAAGATTTAACAGAAGAAGAAGTAAAAGCTTGGATAGCAAATGGCAGAAAAAGCGGAAACGATTCAAGTACCACTGCTGCTAAAAAAAGACCATCTTTTGGAAGTAAAAAACCTAAATTTGGAAGCAAAGAATAAGTATATAGGCTTTTTGCCTATGTACTTATACATGTGCACTATTTACGTAGGTTAGTAAGATTTAAAGCAAATTAGTGACATATTTTAAAATTTATATCCCCTCCTGTGTTAAACGTAAATAGTGTACTTTTATAAGTATAAATAAATTAAAGGCATAATAATAATGTACAACTGGACAGACGAACAAGAGTTAATTTTTGATACTTTAACAGAAAAAGTAAAAAGTTTAAACAATAATAATAAAACAGAAATAATTTCAATAGAAGCAGTAGCAGGATCTAGTAAAAGTACTTCATTAGTAGAAAGTGCTAATAGAATGCTAAAAGAAAATAATAAATTAAATATTAGATACATAGTATTTGGAAGTGCAAATGCAAAAGAAGCAAAAGAAAAATTTGATAGTAGAGTAATAGTATCTACTACAAATTCATTAGCTTATAATATAACTAAAAGAGATTATGATATCAATACAGATATTAGACCTTTTATTACATGGAAAGATATTCCTAAAAAATTAAAGATACCATATTGGGATATATATACAGCATTAAATATAGTAAATGAATACCTTAGTTCGAGTGGATCATTAGAAGATGCTATAGAGACTATTAGATTAAAAGATGTATATATAAAACCTAGTATGGAAAAAGCTGCTAATAATATTTTAGAAGCTATGCATAACAAAGAAATGCCTATAACACATAGTTACTACTTAAAATTGTTTCATTCAGAAATGCTACAAGGTACACTAAATTTACCAGAAGTAGATGTACTAATGTTAGATGAGGTAAATGATGTTACAGAGCAGACTTTAGATATTTTCAAAATGTATCCTGCTAAATTAAAAATAATGGTAGGAGATAGCCATCAAGCTATCCATAAATGGATGGGTTGTGTAAACGCTTTTAAATTAATAACTCCAGATACTACATTACATTTATCACAATCTTTTAGGGTATCAGATAAAATTGCACCTAGAATAGAGTATTTTTGTAAAAGATATTTAAATCCT
>Ga0256828_1001978_pt1 | contig 12497 bp, 10 predicted proteins | sample CV88metaG_FD_185993 | JGI IMG/M metagenome (GOLD analysis project Ga0256828, IMG submission 185993) | Hydrothermal vent microbial communities from East Pacific Rise, Pacific Ocean - CV88 | ecosystem: Environmental > Aquatic > Marine > Hydrothermal vents | place: Pacific Ocean: East Pacific Rise... | reverse complement strand
TTATCTTCAGCTTTACAAAAAAGTGTCACACCATACATTTTGACATACTCAGCTATTTTAATAGCAAGATTATTTTTTGCTATGGTACTCATATAAGGTGCAACAACTCCCTTTTTAAGCATAATGGCAATATTTGAAAGACTCATATCCTCTTTAAGAGTATTGAGCATCAAATCAACCTGAATACATTGAATATCTTTAATACTGTTTTGAGCAAATTCTAAAATAATCTCATCATCAATACTTGGCGTTGTATCACTTGAGAGAACAATGTGCCCTATTCCCCCTTTTTGTGCTTCTTGTGCAACAGCTTTTATATTTTTAGCATTTAAGGAGCCATCAAGCAGTTTAACATCAGTATCGACTAAAGAGGGAAGTATATACATCCCTTTCGCATCCAAAATCTCTTCATTGTTTGGTTGCAAATTTTTACCCATAGCAACAATAACACCATTTTCAACACGAACATCAACACTTTTTTCCCCATCAACATCACATACAACACCATTTTGTATAAGCATTTTAGACCACCTTTGATATAATGGTGTTATTATAAATGATAAAGGCTTAATCTCTATGAAAATTCTTGTTTCTGCACTCGAACACTCAGCAAATGTCCACCTCACTTCACTTAAAAAAGAGCTTGGTAATGATGTAGAGTTTGTTGGTATTTTTGATAATGCCCTTGGAAAGCCCATAGTTGATTTACGTTCATTAGCTATTATGGGAATTGTCGATGCACTCAAAAAACTCCGTTTTTTCTTTAAACTTGCTGATGAGATGGTCGAACTTGCAAAAGATGTAGATAAAGTACTGCTTATAGACTCCTCTGGATTTAATCTTCCTTTGGCAAAAAAGCTTAAAAAACGCTACCCAAACAAAGAGATTATCTACTACATTCTCCCTCAAGCATGGGCATGGAAGAAAAAAAGAATACCTGTCTTAGCTCGTACTATAGACAAACTCGCTTCGATTTTACCGTTTGAGCCCTCATACTACCCAAAAGATGCACCTATAGAATATGTAGGACATCCTCTTTTAGACCAGATAACAACATTTAAAACTTCACTGAGTGATTCAATAGAACATATCACTTTTATGCCAGGAAGTCGTAAAGGGGAGATTACACGCCTGATGCCTCTTTTTTCTGAGTTAAGAAAAAGCTTACATGTAAAGCGTGCAAGTGTTATTATCCCCCACTACTTTTCACAAGATGAAATAGCAAAACTTTATGGTAATCTTGATGGCTTTGAAATAGTACATGATGCCCATAAAACACTCTATGAAGCAGACTTTGCTTTTATATGCAGTGGCACAGCAACTCTTGAAGCAGCCCTTATTGGTACACCATTTGTGCTTGCATACAAAGCCAAACCACTGGATTATTTCATAGGTAGTCGCCTTGTCAAGCTCTCCCATGTTGGTCTTGCAAACATTATGTTTCAAAAGTATAAACACCAAGAGATACACCCAGAGTTTTTACAAGATGATGTCACGGTTCAAAACCTTTTAGAAGCATATAAACACTACAATCGAGAAGATTTTATTACAAACTCTCAAGAGCTGCGAGCCTATCTTCAACATGGTAGCTCTAAACGCGTTGCTCAAATTATTTTAGACAAAGGAAATAAAGATGCTTAAACACTCTTTGATTGCAACACTACTTTTTACAACACTCTTTGGGGAGCAACAACCATCTATAGAAAACTATAAATCTTTATTTGCTCAACAAAAAGAGGAATTTATAGCTTATAAAAACCAACAATATAATGATTTTGAAAATTATAAAAAAGCACAAATGCAAGCATATAATGAGTATAAAAAAGAGCTTGAAAAATACTGGAAAGAACCTAAACTCTCTTCAAAAAAAGAGTGGGTTGCCTACTCTAAAGACAAAAAAACCCGTAGCGATGTTGATTTTCAAAATAACACAATAACTATAGAAACTATTGCAAAATCAAAAAATGAAGCAATGAAAAAGCTCCAAAAAACACTAGCAAAGGTAGTACTTGTTGATACAAAAACAGCCATAGAAAAAGATCCTCTTGAAGAAAAACTTTCCCATATTAAAAAACCTAAAGGGATGGTAGATGCAAAAGTGGATGTCAAACCTATTTTAGCACCTGTTGTATTTAAGCAAAAACCAACAAGAAAAAGTGTGATTAAGTATCTAAAGACAAATGTTAATGAAACAACACTCAAAAAAGAACCCTCTAGTAAAGTAGAAAATGCTTTTGTCTACAAAGTTGTTGTTGACTTACCCAAAGACACTACATATAAACGCTCAAAAATTTATGAAAATGAAGTACGAACAAACGCTTCATACCAGCAACTTCCTGTTGCATTAATCTTTGCCATTATGCATACAGAGAGTGCATTTAATCCAAAAGCAAGAAGTTATGTCCCAGCATACGGACTGATGCAAATTGTTCCAAAAACAGCAGGAGTTGATAGCTACTACTACCTTTACAAAATCAAAAAAAGACCATCTGATTTGTATCTTTACAATGCAAAAAACAATGTAAAACTAGGGAGTGCCTACCTACACATTTTATACTATAGCTATCTAAAATCTATAAAAAATCCACAAAGCAGACTCTATTGTACCATTGCAGCGTACAATACTGGTGCTGGTAATGTTGCATGGGCATTTACAAAAACACACAATGTAAAAAAAGCTGCAAAAATCATCAATACCCTTACACCCCAAGAAGTCTATGACAGACTTCTTCGAGACTTGAAGTATGATGAGCCAAAACATTACCTACAAAGAGTAGATAAAAGGATGGGAATCTATCATAAGATATATAAAGGGTAAAACTTTTACCCTTTTTTAGTGAAGATGCTTTAAAAATTCTTCAGGCTCAACAAACCCCACGATTGTTTTACTCTTTAAAAGTTCCCCTTGTTCATTAAAAAAAAGAACAACAGGAGGACCAAAAACACCATAATTTTTACTAAGTGCTTTTTCTTGAGGTGTATTTTGTGTTACATCAGCACGTACAAGAAGGTACCCATTTAAAGCTTGTTGCACCTGTGGGTTGCTAAAGGTTTTTTCCTCTAACTCTTTACAAGCTGTACACCATTGTGCTGAAAAATCTAGTAAGATTTTCTTTCCTTTGTTTTGTGTGAGTAAAGCATCTAACTCTTCTTGAGAATGGATCACTTTAAAATCTAATGCTTTTGATGCCAAGGCACTGTTTTGCACAACAGAGGTTTGTAAAAAAGAGAGTGGTTTTATCATGCTTGTACTTCCACCTAAAAACCCTATAAATAATGCAAGAGAGTAGATAAAAAGTATAAAAGAGAATGTACGTTTAAAAATATGTCCATCTTTTTCAAAAGCACCAAGATAAAGACTAAAACCTAAACCAAGAAATGCATAAAGAAGCATAATAGTATCAAATGAAAGTATTTTTTCAAGCATCCAAATTGCAACACCTAGCATCATCACACCAAAAGTAGTGTTTACAAGTGTCATCCATGCACCAGGTTTAGGCATAAACTTACCAGCACTCACCCCTACCACAATAAGAGGAAGCCCCATACCTATACTCATCACAAATAAAGCACTACCACCAAGAAGTGCATCACCTGTCTGCCCTATGTAAACTAGTGCACCCGCAAGTGGTGCAGCAACACAAGGTCCCACAATTAAAGCTGAAAGAAACCCCATAATCGCCACACCTATAAAGCCACCACGATTGCCTTTTGCACTCACTTTTGCAACAAGTGCATCAGGAAGCTTTAACTCATAAAAACCAAACATAGAAAATGCAAGTGCAACAAAAACAGCAGAAAAAGAGTACACAACCCATGGTGTTTGTAATGCTGCTTGTAAATTAGCACCAAAAAGACCTGCTAAGACTCCAGCTATAGTATATGCCACAGCCATAGCAAGAACGTACACAACAGAAAGCCCAAACGCTTTTTTTGTACTAAGCCCTTCCCCTTGTGAAATAATAAGCCCAGAAATAATAGGAATCATAGGAAAAACACATGGAGTTAAAGATAAAAGAATCCCAAAAACAAAAAATGTTGCAAGTATAAGTACTAAACTACCATTTTTCATAGTATCTGCTATTGCATCTGTTTGTGAGAGTTGTGGCTTTTGAACCTCTTTTGATACACTCTCTTTTTGAGTAACTAAAGGGGTTAATGGCAATGCTTTAAGCGTTTTGTTAGCACCTAGTTTTGTTGTGTCTATAGCAAGAGTAAACTCTTTTGTTGTTGGTTCATAACATAATCCCGCATCAGAACATCCTTGATATGAGATTTGAAGTGTTACATTTTGTATGCCACTTACATCACCCTCTTTTTTAAGATGTATGATAAATTCAGGAGAGTCTAAAAATACTTGAGCATCATGATGTGTTATAGCAACAGGAGCTTCTATGTTGTCAATCGCTAAACCATTGGAGTTTTTAAGTTGTAACTTCAAAGCATCTTCATAAAGATAGATACCTTCACCTATGGTGATTCCAGCAACTATATCTTGAGTTTCATTCACTTTAGCATAAGGTTTAAATGCTTCATTTGGCATTAAAAAACTGCTACCAAACAAACTCAAAATAAGAATATGTACTAAAAAAAATATTTTCATTTTTAAGGTGTCCTTTTTCAAAATAGTTTTGTAATTTTACTCATATATCTATTATTCTTTTATAAACGCTACTTTATTTTAAAACTTTTTAGCTATAATGGCACCACTAATTTTACAAGGGCATATAACGATGAATATTGTAACTGGTTCTTCAACCGCACTTATAACACCATTTAAAAATGGAAAACTTGATGAGCAAAAATATGCAGATCTTATCCAAAGACAGATCAACAATGGCATGGACGCAGTATGTCCAGTTGGAACAACTGGTGAGAGTGCAACACTCACACACGATGAGCATAAACGCTGTATCGAAATAGCAGTAGAAGTATGTAAAAACACTTCGACAAAAGTTCTTGCTGGTGCTGGAAGTAATGCTACACACGAAGCAATAGAGATAGCAAAACATGCTGAGTCTTGTGGTGTTGATGCTATTTTTTCTGTTTCTCCATACTATAACAAACCTTCTCAAGAGGGTCTTTACCAACACTATAAAGCTATAGCACAAGCAGTACCTAATCTGCCATTTATGCTTTATAATGTTCCTGGTCGTACAGGGGTTGATATAACTGCAGATACTGCCATTCGTCTTTTTGATGATGTAACAAATATCTACGGTATCAAAGAAGCAACAGGAAGTTTAGAAAGAACTGTAGAGCTTCTTTCTCGCAGACCAGATTTTAAAGTTTTTTCTGGTGATGATGCTATTGACTACCCTATTTTAGCAAATGGTGGTGCTGGCGTTACTTCTGTAACATCAAACCTTATGCCTGATTTAAAAAGTCAACTTGTAAAAAAAGCACTCAGTGGTGATTTTGCTGGTGCAAAAGAGATTAATGACAAACTCTACCCACTTAACAGTGTAATGTTTTGTGAAGCAAACCCTATCCCTGTAAAAGCAGCTATGTATATCGCTGGTTTACTTGATACTTTAGAGTACAGACTTCCACTCGTTGCCCCAAGTAAAGAAAATATGAAAAAAATTGAAGAAGTAATGAAAAATTACGACATTAAAGGACTATAAAAATGGCAGATTTTAAAGGAAAAACACTTTTTATCAGTGGTGGTACTCGTGGTATCGGAAAAGCTATAGTATACGCTTTTGCTGAAGCTGGAGCAGATGTAGCTTTTACTTACGCTTCAAGTGCTGATACTGCAAATGAAATCATTGCAGATATTGAAAGTAAATTTGGCATCAAAAGTCGTGCTTATAAACTCAATATCTTAGAGCCAAACACATACAAAGATGTTTATAAAGAGTTTGATGAAGATTTTGATAGACTTGACTTCTTTATCTCTAATGCTATCATCTCTGGTCGTGCTGTTGTTGGTGGTTTTGGTCCTTTTATGCGTCTAAAACCTCGTGGTCTTGATAATATCTGGACAGCAACGGTTGATGCTTTTGTTGTTGGTGCACAAGAAGCGACAAAAAGAATGGAAAAAACAGGTGGTGGAAGTATCATCTCTATGAGTTCAACAGGTAACCTTGTATATACTCCAAACTATGCAGGTCATGGTTCAAACAAAGCAGCAGTTGAAGCGATGGTTCGTTATGCAGCAGCTGAACTTGGTGAGAAAAATATTCGTGTGAATGCTGTAAGTGGTGGTCCAATCGATACAGATGCACTCAAAGCATTCCCTAACTACGAAGAGGTTAAAGCTGAGGTTGTTAAACGCTCTCCATTAAGTCGTATGGGTGTTGCCAAAGATTTAACAGGTGCATGTAAATTTTTATGTTCAGATGATTCTTCTTGGCTAACAGGTCAAACTATCGTTGTAGATGGTGGAACAACTTTCCAATAGCCGCTTTAAAAATCCCATCTTTTATGATGGGAATTCTCTCTTTTACTAATGGTGTTTCACCACTCTAGCAATTTTTTCTTGACACTCTATACATTTTTCTAATTTTTGTGCCTCTTTTTTTGTAATGGCACCATTTTCTAAAGCTTTTTGGACTGAAGTATGTGTAAGATACGCGTGTTTCATAATGTCATCCTTTCAATGTTGAATAACAAAATGGTAACACTTATAAGTTAACCTAACTTAAATCATAAGTTTAACGAAACATAAATTATTATCTATGTCTCTTTTTTAAAGATGATTTAACCATTTCAGCCGTAAAATTCTTGTTTGCTATATTTTCCAAAAAGACTGTTGCATAGGCACCTTTTGGAAGTGTAAAGCTTACATGTAAGATGTCAAAGTTGTTTTTATAGTTAAATTCTACATCTTCTGGGTATACTAATGCTTCTCGACGGAGCCCCTTTTCATATAAAAATTCATCATCATATTTTGCTTCAATCTCTCGGGCTTTATCACGCGCTCTATAGACATCACGACCAACTAAAAGCCCTGTTGGTACTACTTTATGTGCTTCAAAATCTTTTAAAGGTATCTTTTTTGGAGTAAAGAGTTTTCCTTCACTTGAGAGATATACATCACCCTCTAAAAGTAAAAATTTACCACCATTTTCCTCTCTTGAAAGTACTACTCTCTCCTTAAGCCATCCATTAAAATAAACACTTTGATATACAGAGATAAGAAATTTTTTCAGTTTTGCATCTTCTATATGTAAATCTCCCTCTATCATCGCTTTGGCTTGTTCTATAGAGTCTTCATCTCTACCAAAACGCTGATAACCGAAGTAGTTTGGTAAGCCATTTTTAACACTTTGAAGTGCTCTTTTTTCTATCTGTCCTGCTTCTATAGGTGAGACACCAAAAAGATTGATGCTAAATCTATTGCCTTGTAAATCCCCCATACGAATAGAATGAGTATGACGAACAGAAGAAAGGATTTTAATCTGTGGATGCTTAAACTTTTTGAGCTGTTTTTCAAACTTGGAAGCTACAGAGATATACTGCGTTGTTGTTGCATGTTTATCTTTTAAACCAGCATACCCTATAGTCTCAGCAGGTACATTTAAAAATGTAGAAAAAGCTGCTATCATATCCCATGTTGTCATCTCTATTTTCTTTACATGTAAGATAGTAAAGTTTCCTCTTTTTTTCCATTCTAACCCTATCTCATCGACAATAAAGTCCTCTTTGTTTTGTTCAAATTTAAAATTTATTTTTTCTTTGTTATGTAAATATTCTCTATACAATTTTTTCCTTATAATGCGAGTCTTTGCAACTCTTTATTTGCTTGTGCTATATCTTTTTTTATCTGTGTTTTTAATGCTTGAAGTGTTGCAAACTTCTCATTTTCTCTTAAAAAACTTACAAAGCTTATAGCTGCTTTGTCCTTACATGTAACCTCACCATCTAAGATATGACTCTCAACAGCATAGGAACCATCTGTAGAGACTCTATGCCCTACAAACGAAACAGAGGGGTGAAAATGCTCCTCATTATCTATGCGTGTTAAAGTAACATATACACCCTCTTTTGGCATCAGAAAATCTCGAGCATTGATGTTAATGGTTGCAACAAGTTCTTTAGAACCAAGCCCCTGTCCCTGCTCTTTTTCTCCCACTATAGTATAGTTATGCCCTAAAAATTCATTAGCCCCTTTGATGTCACCTATGCTAAGTTTCTGGCGAATCTTATGGGAGTGTACTGAGTCATTGTTATGTGTTACTTCAGCAACAACAACCACTTCACCATCGAAAAGTTTTTTTATATCATCAAAAGAGTAGCGTCTATCTTTTCCAAAATGAAAATCATATCCAACCACTATTTTGTTAAGTTTTGGAAATTTCTTTTTTAAAAAAGCGATAAACTCTTTACCATCGAGATGACGAATCTCCTCAAGTGGTAAATACAGTATAGGAAAATGGGTGTAGTTTTCTCTATAGCCGTTTGGAGTAAGATTGGCATACCCTGTCTCTATAACAACAATACAACCCTGTTCATCTAAAGCTGAAAAAAGTGCCTGATGCCCTATATGCATCCCATCAAATCCACCGATAGCTACAGAAGTGATACTATTTTGTAAAGTAGTAGCAGTATTCAAGATTTCCATCCTTTCCTGTAAGTGTTGAAGGTGCTTTTTTTACAAGGTTCCATCCTTTGAGCTTACATGCATCTTCGAAACGAATCATACCATTTTCTATGGCTTTTTTATCAACCACAACACCGTTTTTGTCTCTCTTGACTTCTCGACCCACTTCAAACTGAGGTTTAAAAAGTAAAATAATATCTTTGGCTGCAAGACGATCAACATCATCTAAAATATAATGAAGAGAAATAAAAGCAACATCACTCACTACAATATCAAAACTTGAAGATGTTTCATATTTTCTAATATCACATCCTTCATGTACCTCTACCCGAGCATCATTGCGTAAAGTGTGGTGGAGTTGGTCATGCCCTACATCAACACATACAACACGACTAATACCATGTTCTAAAAGTACCTGAGTGAAACCACCTGTTGAAGAGCCGATGTCAAGTGCTGTTTTTCCTTCTAAATCTAAATCAAGTTGTTCTAAAAAATCTAAAAGTTTATATGCAGCACGAGAAACATAACTTTTGTGTTCTGCTATAGTTACACTGTGGGAATCATCTACTTTAAAAGAGGGTTTTGTAACTGTTTTGCCATCAACACTCACCAAAGAATCTTTAATAAGCTGTTGTGCTTTTGTGCGACTCTCTATCGCTTTTGTTTGTACTAAATAATGGTCTAATCGTATCTCATTTCTCATACTTGATTATACCATAGAGTTGCTTTAGCTTAAAAAGGTAAACTTATGTAAAAACGAAAACTACTACTATCTTGAATAAAATTTGCATCATTATAGATATACTCAAAAACAACAGGAACAACAACATCATTCAAAACAACACTATCAACACGTAAGCCAAATGTCATTTCATTTGCATCATACTCTAGTGCCCTAAAATCTTTAAGTTTGTAATATCTATATTTTGTATATATTGCTTCTCTTTGTAATGAGAGAGGAAATGTAAAATAGTATTTTGAAAAATGTAGAGTTTTATAAAGAGAGATACCACCATAACCACCTTGCGCAACATAAGCTAAAGCATTAAAACTCGGCATAAGTAAAACAGAAGGATCATATAGATCTTCAAAACTATATGATGATGTTAACTTAATACCTTTAGCATCATAGCCACTTGTAGCATCACTATAAGAGTATTTTACTTCTGCACCACCATAAAACTCTTTACCTAAATCATGAAAGAAATTATAATTTCCACCAACAACAGTATAGTCTCTATCAACAACGCCATAGAGCTTGATGTTATTTACAAAGTTATCAAACATACTTACGCCATAGCGCTTTTGTATCCCTGCAAAAAGAGTAGTACTTAAAGGTTTTCTAGTTTTTGCAAGATAATCCTCAAAATAACTTATACCAATGTCACTATAATAATAACCAGCTTGATATAAAGGAAGTGTTACATTTGCCATAAATCCCATATCATTCGTTTTGTAAGGTGATTTTTGTGTTAATGTTTTATATACTTGCAATTTATAGTGTAAGAGATACTCTGAAGAGCTATACCCTGTTCCTATTATGTCTATACCAAGATCATCTTTTTGATAAAAAAACTGTGCTGCATTTTGAGAAAGAGGGTCAGCAAACTTAACATTTATACTTCCATACTGCTGAGAATCTGTTGCACCATAAGTTATCTCAGTACCATTATAATGCATCTCAAAGAAAGGAATATAACTGCTGTTTGTATCTACTTTTTGATAAGTTTTTTTAAAATTGGAATATTTTTTATATCTTGGTGTTTCTTCAAAAAAAAGTTTTGTTTCATAAGGTTCTTCTAAAAAAGATTCTTCAGAAACTATCATATAATGATACGCTTGAGCACCAATCGATACAACAAAAAGTTTCTGATTATCTAAAAGTTTCGCATCTATAATATTATCAGCCCGTAAAACTCTTGTGGTATGACCATCTTTATAAGCATAAAGTGTTGAACCTAACTTACTAGAAGCAATAAAGTAAACTTTTCCATTTTCATCAATATCACTCACAATTCCATAAAAACCTTTATAGGAAAAAAGAGCTGTTTTATTTTTATAGAGTGTACGTGTTTTTCCTCTTTGAACAAAATAATAAATATTTCCTTGAGTATCACTCACAACAGAGGAGTTTGCCTGTGTATAAAAAGTATCTTTTACATAAAGTTGAGGTAGTACAAAAGAACTATTTGTATCAAAATAAACAATCGTTTTATCTTCTAAAACACTTTGTACAGCTTTAGAAGCAGTCCCTTTTTTTAAAAAAGCATCTTTATCAAATAAACCTTGAGTAATGCGTGTTACAGAAGTATGTCGTGAAGCAGCAGTGTAGTACTTACCATCAATAAAAAACATTTTCCCGCGTAACCATGCACCCTTTTTTTTGCTTACATGTAAGCTTTTTTTATCAATGCTTAAGAGTTCCCCTTCACTGACACCATCTTCATTTATAAGACAAAAAACCTCTTTTTTATCTCTATTAAGAGGTGCGAAAAATTGAGAAGTTGTTACTTCCTCTCCTTGAAGTATCACAAAATCTTTCGCAAGTTGTTTATAGCTTTTACTAAACTCCTCAACGCTCTCTTCAAAATCAATACCAACTGCTCTTTTCATAGCACGGTTGGTCATAAAAGGCCAAAACCAGAAATGGGAGTTATGACGAAAAAAACTATTTGCTGCATCAAGTCCATACTTTTTTGCCAAAAAGTAATTATAAAATCCACCTTGAATATAGTGAATATCACCATAAGGAAACGCAAGCCTTTGGTTATAGAGCTTTGCTGGTGTTACATTACCTGCTTGTGCTTGTAAAATAGTTTCAGCTTTAAAACGCCCACTGTAAAGACGCCCACCATTACCATGCCATGATTCATTTAACACAGCATTACCCTCAAGCATAAAAGGGTTCACTGCTAAGTTTGGCATTGTCCACAAACCAAAAGTCATTCCATTACCAAAGATAGAATGAAGGGTCTGAGAAACAATACTCTCTTTAATATTTATTTGATAGTTATGTGCTGTTTCATGATATAAAAGAGTATCTAGCCATGAAGCCGAACAAAAATAATCTATCATACCCACACCACCAACATAGTTGATTTGTCTGTTGTTTGGCCACTGAGTAGAAAAACCATTTGCTACTTGAGAATGACTAGATATAAGTCCTACGTGTAATGTTTCATCAAAATGCCATCCATATAGTTTTGCATAATCAGGAACTATCTTACTATCCAAAGCAAATGCATGTTGTGCTGTTTGAAGATGCTCTTTAGGAAAAAGAAGTTGAAAGTTTTCTTGTGTATTATCATACTTGTAATAAGGTTTGTCATTTGGTAAAACACTATCACCCACAAGCATATATGGCTGAGGAATATAAGATAAACTATCAGCTTGTAGAACAATACAAGCTGTAGATGCAAGGGCGATAAGTGTTTTTTTCATTACGAAAGCTTTGCGATAGTCTCTCCAAATTTCACTTTTTCACCCTCTTGAACGAGTATCTCTTTAAAAAGTCCCTCTTCTGAAAGAATCACTATTGTAGAACCCATCTCAAAACATCCAAAGTCATCCCCTTTTTTGAGGTGTAAATCATCAAAAGTATAAACCTGTTCACCCTCAACTTGTGCATTTGTTTGGATGCGTGGCTCAAAGCTTACTTGCATCACACCAACATTTAACGCACTTACAAGAACCATATAAAAGATTTTCCCCTCTTGTGTTTGACACTGTATCACTACTCTCTCATTCTCAATAAAAAGGTTAAGTCTCTTTTTGAGTGATGGAAAATTCACAGGGTAAAATTTACCTGGAATATGCACAGCCTTGAGTACTTGAATATCTAAAGGGATATGGTAACGATGATAATCACGAGGAGAGAGATAAAAGTTTATAAAATCTCCATTATGAATTTTACTTTTCTCTTCATCGCTAAAGTTCTCCCCTAAAAGCT
>Ga0256828_1001977_pt1 | contig 12498 bp, 15 predicted proteins | sample CV88metaG_FD_185993 | JGI IMG/M metagenome (GOLD analysis project Ga0256828, IMG submission 185993) | Hydrothermal vent microbial communities from East Pacific Rise, Pacific Ocean - CV88 | ecosystem: Environmental > Aquatic > Marine > Hydrothermal vents | place: Pacific Ocean: East Pacific Rise... | reverse complement strand
AGATAGAATCATTGAAAAATATAGAGATAACAAAACGTATTCCTATAAAAATGACACCAAATAGTTATAATGAGAATTATTTAAGAGTTAAAAAAGAGCAGATGGGACATTTATTATAATATGGAAACAAAGTTTAAAAAATTTACAGCATTGTTGTTAGAGTGGAATAAGATTCATAATCTTACAGGAGCAAAAACTCCTGCCGATGTAGAGAAAAATATAGAAGATTCTCTTTTTCCTACAACGTTTATAGAAAAGCCAAGTTCTATTTTAGATGTGGGAACAGGGGCAGGGTTTCCGGGGCTGATTCTTGCAATAGCTTACCCCGATGTACGAACGGTGCTTTGTGAGCCACGAAAAAAGAGGGCGTCGTTTTTAAAGTATGTAGCAATGGAGCTTGAACTTTCTAATGTGGAAGTAGTAAAAATGCGTGTGGAAGATTACAGTTCTGAAGCATTTGCTCTTATTAGTTCTCGTGCTGTGACTGATACGAAAATGTTACTAGACCTCACAAATCATCTACAATCAAATGATACAAAGTACCTTTTCTATAAAGGTGAGCAGGTTTTCTCTGAATTAGAAGCTGTAGACTCATCTTTAGATTATGATATAATTGAGAAAAATCAGAGAAATTACCTATACATAAAAGGATTGGTATGATATTAAAGTTAATAATCTTTGCTGTGGTTGCAGGATTTATCTATAGACTGGTAGGTGGAAAAATTCCATTTATAGATAAACCAGCATCAAAAAAATCTGAACATGAGTTTGGTGAGATAGAAGCAACCTCTGAGTGTGCAACTTGTGGAACTTATATGACAGAAGATGATGCTCTTATTTATCATAAAAAAGCCTACTGCTCAACAGAGTGTGTGGAAAAAGCAAAGCAGTTGAACAAATAATATGAAGATATTCGGACACCCTTGGGTAGATGCTGCTCCTTTTTATGTGGTTAAGAATGAAGAAGATATTAAAAAGACCCCTGCAAACTCTATACTAAAAATAGAAGTATTTAATATAGAGTTTATGAAGTACTGTCAATCCAACTCTTTAGTATACATGGTAAATGTATCAGATATTAAAGAGGCAATCTTTGCCAATATGTTTGGAGCAACCTATATAAAAGCTTCTAAATCGTTAGCTAAAGAGCTAATGCCTATTGCTCAAAACTATTTGTTTGATGCCGATATTTTGGGTGTTATCTCAAAAGATTCAGAGATAGAAGAACTGGCAAAAGCCAATGTAGATGGAGCGTGGTTTAAATAACCTGTCGCTCTATGTCGGCATGTAATTGAGTGATCAACTCATAAGAGATAGTGTTTAACTGTTTTCCTGCACTGAGAGCATCGTCAAAGATACATATCTCTTCTTTTTCTGACTCTACAGATATATAATCCATAGATACCCTTCCTAAGATAGGTAGACCTTCAGCTGTAACAAATGGTTTTAGCGTAGAACTTCTCATCCATCCATCGCCATAACCTAAGTCATAAGTAGAAATGCTCATCTCTTTAGGTGCTGTAAATGTTCCCCCGTAGCCTATACGTTCACCTTTTTTTACTTTTCTAGTAGAGATTTTTTTTGCCCAAAGTGAGAGAACAGGTTTTAACTCTAGAGTTTCATAGATAGAGGGGAGTTCAGAGTAGCCATAAGCTCCAATGCCTAGACGAATAATGTCTTGTTGATTACACGGTAGACGCAAAGAGGTAGCAGAGTTAAAAGAGTGGAATTGAATATTTTTAAAGCCGTGTGACATGGTCACACCTACGACCTTTTCAAAGTTTTTTCCTTGCCAAAAGAGTTCAGAGCTGAGTTCATCGGCTGAACGGTTGTGGGTCATGACCCCTACAAGTATAAGCTCTTTTTTCTCTATGAGTCTTAGTGCCTCTTCTAGTTCAGAGAGGGCTATGCCATTTCGGTGCATCCCTGTGTCGACTTTTAGTTCGATTTTGGAGCCTACTTGGGCTTGGTGAATGTCATTTAAGCTATTAAGGGTGAAGGAACAACAGTCATCTACAATAGCCTTGTCCCCTAAAACAAGTATCTGTTTGAAATAGGCTTTAATACTTTGTGCTTCACGGTAAGTTCTTACCACAGCTTGAGTCAAGCCAAACTCTTGTGAGAGTTTTGCCATAAGTTCTAGTCCATGCCCATAAGCGTTGTCTTTTAAAACAATAGCTATGGACTCTTTTGAACCCGTCTTTAATGTAAATTGAGATAAATTATGAAAAAAATTTTGTTTGTTTATTTTTATAAATGCCATGAGAAATTATAGCTAAAAGGAGCTTGAAAAGTATCTTTTTCTATGTTAACTCATGATTTACTCCATGTTAACTCACGTTTTAAGTCATGTTAACTCATGATATGCTATGATGCTCTTATGTATATAAGTAGAAATATAACGCCAATTGTCTTTGAATTGTTAGAAGATTTTAGAATAGTTTCCATAAATGGACCTCGTCAAAGTGGGAAAACGACACTCTCTAAAGAGATAGCCAAAGAGAAGGGAATGGAATATTATACTTTTGATAACGAGTCAACAAGAGTAACAGCAAAAGATAATCCTATGAGTTTTATACGACAACTTGCTAAAACCCCTTGTGTCATAGATGAGATTCAGATGGTTCCTGAGGTGATTTCTGCTCTAAAGATTGTGGTAGATGAAAAGAATGAAACAGGAATGTTTTTGTTAACAGGGAGTGCTGACCTTTTTAAAATGTCAGCTATTAGGGAGTCTTTAGCTGGTCGTATGGTTTCAGTTTCACTTTTTCCACTCTCTTGTTTTGAATTGAGTAAAACTAATGGAAATATGATTGATATGCTTTTCAATCAAAAAGTTACTTCTTTTAAATTTATAAAAAAAAGTTATGAATCAATGGTAGAGCAGATGGTAACAGGTGGTTACCCCTCTGTGCAAGGAAAATCAGCACGTTCACAAGAGAGTTGGTTTGAGAGTTATATAGAAGCACGAATAGAGAAAGATTTGTCTTTGATTAAAAAGATAAGCCAAGAAAATAAGTCAGAGATTAATAAACTTTTACGAATTTTAGCGACCATGACCAGTAATCTTTTAAAATATAGTTCACTCTCTAAGCATTTGAGTATTAAAGATACAACAGTGAAGTCTGATATTGAGATACTTGAAGCACTCTTCTTAGTAAAACGGGTCAATCCATACTTTACCAACAGAGGAAAACGAGAGGTTAAGACTCCTAAAATACAATTTATAGATACAGGCTTAGTGGCTAACTTAGCAGGAGTTGATGTTCACTCTCTCATAGTTTCAGAACGAGAGATGCTAGGAAGCTTGGTAGAAAATTTTATATATGCCGAACTTCTTAAACATACAACCTATTCTAAAAAATCTACACAAATATATCATTATCGAGATGGAAACTATGAAGTAGATTTGGTGTTAGAACAAAAAAATGGAAACATCGTTGCCATAGAGGTAAAATCTTCTGCAACATTAAAAACAGAGTATTTAAGAGGTTTGGTAAAACTGGCAGAAAATGCTGGAGATAACTTCAAAGCAGGGTACATCTTCTATGGTGGAGATGAGATTTTACCTATGAGCAGAGATGGCTATGAGTTCTGGGCAATTCCTTTTGGGGTTTTGTTTGGAGGAAAAGAAGAATTAGATGGATGAAAGGATGAATATGAAGGTTACAAAAGAGGAATTAGTAAAACTAATTCAAGAAAATCAAGATTTGTCTCAGTTAGATGTTTCAGAAATTATTGATATGGAAGCCTTGTTCAATAATTCTGAATTTAATGGAGATATTTCAAATTGGGATGTTTCTAATGTTATAACAATGAAAAGAATGTTTGCAAATTCAAAATTTAACCAAAATATTGATTGTTGGAATGTTTCAAAAGTAAAAGATATGTCTTTGATGTTTAGTTATTCAGAATATACGCATCATTTATTAAGTTGGGATGTATGGACAAATGTAAATATGGATTATATATTTTATATGTCAAATTATTTTCAAACAATTGAGAGTAAAGAAGATTTTCTTGATTATCAAAAAATAAATAGAGAACTAAAGAAGAAGATGGGTTGTCTTTTTCATTTACATTATTTAACATAAATATAGGATTAGAGACAATTATGAAATACTTACCAGCCGAATGGCAAAAACAAAGAGCTGTTCTTATGGCTTTTCCTCATAAGAACTCAGACTGGAATAACAACCTAAACTCGGCATTGGTGCCTTTTATACGTATTGCACAAGCGATTGCTTATGAGGAACCTGTTTATATTATTTGTGATAATAAAGATAATATATCTGATTTATTTTGTTCGACTCGAAACATGAGTTTTATAGAGATACCCACCAACGATACATGGATACGTGATTATGGGTATATCTCTGTTGTAGAAGATAATGAAGTAAAACTTTTAGACTTTACTTTCGATGCTTGGGGTGGAAAGTTTGAAGCAGAGTTAGATAACTTGGTGAATAAAACGTTGCATAAAAAAGGCTATATGGGTATTACTCCACTTGAAAGCATTGATTTTGTTTTAGAGGGTGGGGCAATAGAGTCGGATGGGCTAGGAAGCATACTGACCACATCGGCTTGTCTTTGTAATGCCAATCGTAATGGAGGACTCTCTAAAAGTGAAGTAGAAGAGAAGTTACGTGAGTATTTTGGAGCTAAAAGGGTTTTATGGCTAGACCATGGTTATTTGTCAGGGGACGATACCGACTCACATGTAGATACTTTGGCTCGGTTTGTAGCAGAAGATACCATTATGTATGTTCAATGTTTAGATGAAAGTGATGAACACTATGTGGAGTTGCAAAAGATGGAATCGCAGTTAAAAGGTTTTAAAACTTTTAGTGGAGAGCCCTATACTTTAATTCCTTTGCCAATGAGTTCTGCAAAATATGATGAAGAGGGTAACAGACTACCTGCTACCTATGCGAATTTTCTTATTACAAATGGGGCTTTGGTTTATCCTACTTATTCTGTACCTGAAGATAAGGTGGCTCATGAGATATTTAAAGATTTTTTTGAAGATAAAGAGATTATTCCTATAGAGTGTTCAAGGCTAATCGAAGAGGGTGGTTCTTTGCACTGTTCAACCATGCAGATACCTTTTTAGGGGTAAATACCATTGCACAGCATCCTATCAAACATGAAGTTTTTTCTATTTTTATTATTTAAGTAGCTTCAGAGGAGGATGCTGTGAAATAGTATTTGTATTACTATTTTCTTTTGCTCCCAAAGTTTTGTGTCCAGTAGATACCATAAGTACTATCAGCTTCGGTAACAATAGCAACACCAACTTCGGTATAGTTGGGGTTCATAATATTTTCACAGTGACCAGGGCTGTTTAACCATGCGTACATAACTTGGTCTAGTGTCTCTTGCCCTCCAGCAATATTTTCTCCTACAGAGTAGTAGTTACTGTATCCGTTTGCAACGATTCTTTCATAAAAAATACTTGGTTTTCCATTACCCGTAATGTCATACTCTGTACCAGAACCATAGTGTGAAAAGGTATCACTCATCGCTAGGTCTGTACTGTGCTCAAGTGCAGAAGCATAAAGATCATCATTCCAGTATAGTTTAGGAGAAGGTCCTACTACTCCACGACTATCATCATCTGGGTAACAGTCTCTTTGAACTGAACGGGCTTTGTTAATGGCATCGAGTAACTCTTGTTCTTGAACAGAAATATCTATTTGTCTATGTTCTACTCCAGCGATAGCTACACTGTTGTCTGTTGAACCACAAGCTATAAATAGGTTAGATAATAAGATGGTTGATAAAAGTTTTATAAGTATTTTTCTGTTAAACATTGTTTTCTCCTTGTTCTTGAGAAATTATAACAATATTTAACTTAAAATAATATTTAACAAAATAAAATAATTTAAAATAATTATTTAAGAATAAATCAAATGATGGTGATTTTTTTACATTTATGATAAAATAAATTAAAAAGTAGATAGATGAAAGTAGCATTGGTTCAAAAGAAATATACGGTGAGTAAAGCTTACACAATAGCAAAGACAGTTCAAGATATAAAACAAGCTGTAGATAATGGAGCTGAATTGGTCGTCTTGCAAGAGTTACATCAAAATGAGTACTTTTGTCAGAGTGAAGATGTAAAGTTTTTTGATTATGCCTCTTCTTGGGAAGAAGATATTTTATTTTGGTCCAATATTGCCAAAGAGAATGGAGTTGTATTGGTCACCTCTCTTTTTGAAAAGCGTACAGCAGGACTCTACCATAACACAGCAGTAGTATTTGAAAAAGATGGCTCTGTAGCTGGGAAGTATAGGAAAATGCACATACCTGATGACCCAGGGTTTTATGAAAAGTTCTATTTTACACCTGGAGACTTGGGCTTTGAACCCATAGAGACTTCTGTAGGAAAGTTGGGTCTGCTTATTTGTTGGGATCAGTGGTACCCTGAAGCAGCACGGCTTATGACACTTAAAGGGGCTGACCTGCTTATTTACCCTACTGCCATAGGTTGGTTTGATTCAGATAGTAAAGAGGAACAGGCTCGACAGCTTGATTCGTGGATAATCATACAACGTTCACATGCCATTGCCAACGGTATTCCTGTTTTATCTTGTAATAGAGTAGGTTTTGAAGAGGACAGCTCTGGAGTGATGGAGGGCATACGATTTTGGGGAAACTCTTTTGTTTGTGACCCTCAAGGTAAGATGATAGCTCAAGCAGGAACAGAAGAGGAGATACTTTATGCAGAGCTTGACCATAACAGAACCAAAGAGGTCAGAGATATTTGGCCATTTTTACGTGACAGACGAATTGATGCTTATGGTAACGTGTTAAAACGCTATTGTGATTAGAGAGAGATTCTATATTTATATTTATTATAATTTGATAGAATAGTTAAAAATAGATAGGAGTTGTTTATGAGTTATGATGTATCAAAAGTAGAAAAAGGTGCAGAGGTTCCTTTTAAGAGACCTTCTCCAGAGTTTTATGAGGCTGTAGGTGGAGAAGAGGGAATGAAAAATCTTATGTATGATTTTTATGACATTATATATGAGAGTGATATTGCACATTTCTTTCCACAAGATGAAGATGAGTTTCATGAAGTAAAAGTAAAAAACACAAAATTCTTTGTACAAATCTGTGGTGGACCAAAAGTTTATGAGGGTGAAGTAGGGGGGATGAATTTAGATGAGTTTATGATTCGTCTTCATGATGACTTCTCTATTACTGAAAAAGCACGTTATGAGTGGCTTGGATGTATGGAAGAGGCATTAAGAAAAGTAGAGATGGATCAGAAAATTAAAGATGACTTCTGGGCATATTTGGAAAGTTTTTCAAAGTTAACCGTGAACTCTTTTTCTGATGGTTCGGTTTACTACGCTGAGTATAATCCAGGGCAATAGGAGAATTATTTAGATTAATAGTGCTTGAACTCTATCTATGATAAAATATTTCTTCTCATTTAAGGAGTAAGTTTTGGAAAAAGAGTTTAAATATTTTGAATTTAAAGGAAATGCGAAAGAGTATTTTCGCATTTGGATAGTTAATATTGCTTTGACTATTTTAACTTTTGGTATCTACTCAGCGTGGGCGAAAGTACGTACCAATCGTTATATGTATGCCAACACTTACTTAAATGGCTCAAACTTCGAGTACAATGCTGACCCTGTTCGTATTTTAATTGGTCGGATTATTGTGGTTTCTATCTATATTTTATTTATAGTTTTTGCTCAACATTTGATGATGTTTGAAGTTGCAGCAGGAATTGCTATAGTGGCTTTTTTAGCCATGCCTTGGCTTGTACGACAAGCTGTAAGTTTTAAACTTAGAAATACCTCTTATCGTCATGTTCCTTTTCGCTATGTAGGAAAAATACGTGACTTTTATGCATTTTTCTTACTGCATGGACTCCTCAATATCTTTACTCTTTTTTTAGCTTTTCCTTTTTCATATGTAAGGTTTAAAGAGTTAATTCTTCGTCATTCACATTATGGACAAGGTGAGTTTAACTTTAAAGGGAAAGTACAATCGGTTTATGAAATATACTTTTCTATTATAGGTTGGATTATGCTTATTGCTATCGCTGTTACTATGGTTGTAGCCTTTCTATCGGGGATTGCACTGGAGAGTAGTGGTATGGGAATTGAAGAGGTTTTATCTTCGGGTATGGTAACAGGAGAAGATGTTTCTGTGGATGATGCTACCACTCCCATGGCAACAGGCGTTGCATCGTTATTGATGATTCTTATTTATCTTCCTTTAATCTTTGGAGAAAAAGGTCTAAGTGATGCTTATTTCTCTAACTATGTGCGAAACCATACCACATTAGAAGGTGCACCATTTAGAGGAGATATCAACGTTTTTAAATTGGCTTGGATTTCTATTTCAAATGTTTTTGTTATTCTCTTCTCTTTAGGTTTACTCTATCCTTGGAGTAAAATACGTTATTTAAAATATAAATTAGAACATACCTCTTTTGCTTGTCATGATTATGAACAGTTTGAATCTTTTGGTTATGAAAAAGGTTCAACCGTTGGTGAAGAGATGATGGACTTTTTTGATATAGATATAGGACTATAATATGTTAATAGATGCATTACTTTATGATGGAAAAAGCTCAAAGGAGCATAAGGTTACTATTGAGTTTTCTGATAATCGACGAGTGGTTATTCGTTCACATAATATTGATGTACCTATTGATGAGGTTGAAATAGAGTCTCGTCTTGGGAATACACCAAGAGTACTTAGTTTTGAGAACGGTATACGCTGTAAAAGTATAGAAAATGATAAAATAGACCAAGTTTTAAAAAAATTCGGTTTGAGTAAATCTAAAGCATATAAAATAGAAAGCTCTATAGGATTAACGGTTGCCTCTGTTCTTGTAACCATCGGTTTTGTTTGGTTTATGTTAACAGCTGGTGCTACCTATACAGCGAATGCTGTGGCTTCTATTTTACCAGCCAGTACACTAAAAGAGGTAAGTAAAGTGACACTTAATCAACTAGAAGATAGTTATTTACACCCTTCAAAGTTAAGTGATCGACAAAAGAGAATTATTCAAACGCATTTTAATAAATTGGTCGAGGGTGAATCAAAATATAAATTACATTTTAGGTCTTCACCTGAGATTGGACCCAATGCGTTTGCTCTGCCTTCTGGGGATATTGTCTTAACTGATGAACTGGTTGCCCTGAGTCAAGATAAAGAGTATAGAGATATTTTAGGTGTATTGGCTCATGAAAAAGGTCATGTGGTTAAAAAACACTCCATGCGTATTGCTATTAAAACGGGTATATCGGGGGTGATTATAGGGTACATTACAGGTGATGTCTCTGTCCTTGCCTCTACCATTCCAACCATACTTATTAACAGTAGTTATAGTAGAGAATTTGAGCATGAAGCTGATGTCCATGCCGTTCAAGAGTTAAAAGATATGAATATATCTACGAAGTATATTGCAACACTATTTGAATCGCTAGAAAAGAAAAGTGCAGAAGATGGAAATTCTACGAGTATGAGTATGTTTGCTTCACATCCTTTAACCTCTAAGCGTATTGAGTTTTTTAAATCTTATGCTAATTAAATAATTAATAAGAAATCTTAATAAGAGTGTTAGCCCTTTTCTTCTATACTAAATTATATATTATACTAGGAGAACAAATGAAAGCTACAAAACTACTCGCAAGCCTTGGTTTGGCTGTTTTACTTATGGGGGGTTGTGTTCAAAAATCGACTGAGATTAAGTATCCAAAAGATATTAAACAACCTACATTATCACAGTATGAACTTAATGTTATTGCTGAAAAAATTTATCAAAATGAGACATCTGGAAATCCTAAATACCTTATGTTCTGGTCAACTAACGAAGATTTTGCTTCATTAGGTATAGGGCATTTTATTTGGTACCCAGCTGGTGCAGTAAAGCGTTTTGATGAGACATTTCCTTTAATGATTGACTATTATATTGCTAAGAAAATAGAAATTCCTGCTTGGTTGTATCATGCAAGAAAAACAGGTGCTCCATGGAAAAATAGAGCTATTTTTGAAGCTGCAAGAGGAGACAAAGAGTTTCAACAGTTAAAGAACTTATTGATGAATACTAAAGCTTTACAGACACAATTTTTCTTTGACAGATTACATGCAGCTATTCCAGAAATTGCTAAACATGCAGCACCACAAGATAGAAAACGTATCGTAGCTAATTATAATGCTTTGGTAGCTACAAAAGGTGGTTTGTATCCATTAATTGATTATATCAACTTTAAAGGTAAAGGTATTAAATCAACTGAACGTTATAACAATCAAGGTTGGGGACTTCTTCAAGTTTTACAAAACATGAGACCAGTACAACCGGGACCTGATGCTTTAAGAGAGTTTTCAAGATCTGCTCAGGCGATTTTAGAGCGTAGAGTTAGAAACTCACCACCGGAAAGAAATGAAAAAAGATGGTTACCTGGTTGGAAAGTACGTACAAGTGGTTATGCCACTTCTATCTTATAAACTATCTTGTTTAATTCCCATCATTTACTGATGGGAATTTTATCTTCTTTTCGTTACTCTCTTTTATCTATTTCAACACTCAGCTTACTAATATAAAAAAATATATATAATGGTTTCTCATTGAAAAAGGAAATATTGTGAAACAAATAAAATTTATCTTATTGCTACTGATATTATTTTTTGTTCAAGCTATGGCTGAAAATAATGCTACGAAGTATATAGATATTAATCATACATTAGAACTGGATACGCTAAGTAGGGTAGATATGAATGAGAGCATTGTAAAAGTCAGTATACCCCCTAGAAAATCGTTATTAGAAATAGAAGCTGAAGCAAGAGCAATTATAGCAGAGGAAGTTGCTAAAGTAGAGATTGTAAAAGCAAATGCATTGGCTGTTATTGCTAGAGCTGTAGCCTCAGTAGAAATAGCAAAAATAAGAGAAGAACAACAAAAAGAGAGTGAATCTGACCTTTTTTAGTATAATTATAGGTTTTATACTCGAAAAAGTGATATTTAGATACACAAAATATGAGATTAATGATATAATAAATTAATAGTAAATTAACTGTATGTTAAAAATTATTGCTATATAATTATTTCTAATAAATTCCAATGGAGAAGGTAGAATGAGAGAAATCTTGCTTGTTAGTATATCAGCGTTATTGGGGTATATAATTTTCTCTGCATTTAGTACCACTTCAACTTCTGAAGAGGCTTTCCGTAAGATTTTAGAGCAGCCTCATCAGGATGCTGAGCTCAGTCAAAAAATGGCTTTTCAAAAACTTAATAATGATAAAGAAGCAAATATAATTAAGCTTGATAATGCTTATAAAAAAGATCAGCTGGATACCTATCAAAATATTAAAATCAATGAGAAAGAGAACAATACAAGAGTTGAAATGAAAGAGATAGATGCACGTGCCAGTGCCTCTTTAGCAACCATAAAAGTTCAATCAGATATTGTTCAAAAAAAGCAAGACAACTATACCTACCTTGCTATGGCATTTTTACTCTTCTTAATTGTGGTACTTTATTTACGTTACCAAAAGCATTTAGCACAAATGGAACTTAACCAAAGAAGTGAACAAAATGAGTTACTTGCCAAAAAAGAGTATGCTGAGAAAATTCTTTCATTATTGGCAACAGGTAATCTTACTTTTGAGACAGAAAGAAAACTTTTAAAAGTTCTTGATGAATTAAATGGTCATCATGTAGAAAACAAAACTGATATTATCTATCATCCAAATCCTGAAATTGCACAGCTAAGTAAATAACTCTTATCAAAGAGTTATATTATAGCTTTAGTTCAAATATATTATTATTACTCTTATGATAATAGTTTAGAATATATTTTAGACGTTTAGTAATATTGTTTACAATATACAATCCCAGTCCAAAACCACTATTTCTTTTTTCCTCTTGTGTAAATGGTTCCAAATAATAATCAAGTGGATGTTCAAGACTCTTTCCCTTAGATATAATTTTAATAGAACTACTGTTAGCAATAATGGTTGCTTTCTCATCTGTACTATATTTTAGTGCATTATCAAGTAGGTTTTTAATAGCTAAGGCAAGTAATTTGGTATCGGTTAAAAGTGTTTCATCGGTACTTTTAATGGTAAGTTTGTTTCTATCACAAAGGAGTAAAGAGATACTCTCTTCGATAATAGAGTCAAGTTTGGCTTCTTTTATTTGAGGTTGAAAGTTTTGAGTTGTCAGTCTTTCAACATGTGCCAACTCTTCAATAAGCTCATTCATACGTTCAAATGCACGAATAAGTGTTTGTTTACTTGTACCATCTTCTACCATTTCTATGGCGATACGACCTCTTGTAATAGGTGTTTTTAGTTCATGCATCATGTTTCGCATAAAAAGGTTTTTAGACTCAAGTAGTGTCCGTATATGGTATATTGCGTTATCAAAACTTTGGGCTATTCTTCCTATCTCATCATTGGATTTTTGAGTTATTTTTATATTCATATTACCATTAGCAAACTCTTCTATCTGTTTATGTA
>Ga0256828_1001976_pt1 | contig 12506 bp, 10 predicted proteins | sample CV88metaG_FD_185993 | JGI IMG/M metagenome (GOLD analysis project Ga0256828, IMG submission 185993) | Hydrothermal vent microbial communities from East Pacific Rise, Pacific Ocean - CV88 | ecosystem: Environmental > Aquatic > Marine > Hydrothermal vents | place: Pacific Ocean: East Pacific Rise... | reverse complement strand
GCTAAAACAACAAAAAATTACTGATAAATTTTATGCACAATTTAAACATATGGTACAAAACAAACAAAAACAGATTTTTTTGAATAAACTCATACAAGACAAAAAGATACTGCTTGAAGTAGATAAAGAGATGCAAAAAATAAAATCTCTAAGAGATGGAGTTTTCTCCCACACTGTCGGCTTTGATGATGTTATAAAATACTACTCAAACATCAATGCAAAACTTCTAAATGTTATACACAATTTTGCAATTTTTGATACAAAAAACAACTACGAAGCGATACTGATATACGATATTGAAACATTAAAAGAAAATCTTGGATTGCAAAGAGCCTATATATACAACCAGCTTTTGTGTCAAAAATATAATAAAATCAAAAAAACAAAAGAACTAAGCACAATCCAAAATACACAAAGAAACATACTCTTGCTAGATTCTACACCAAAGATACAAGAACTCTATAATAATTTTATAGACAAAGACTCGATAGATGAGATAAAGAGCTTCAAAGAGGATTTTTTCTCAAAAAAACTAAAACAAGAGGATGCTCAGAGGTGGTTTAGACTCAGTACAAACTTTATAGACAGATACGAAGCACTCTCTATAAATATCTCTGATATATATATAAAAAATATAGAACAAAAATACAACAATGCACAACATCTGCTATATCTCACGGTAAGTTTGTTTGTTTTTTCAACTATTTTGCTTTTTGTTGTTTTTTATATTTTAAACAAAATACTCCTAAGGTGTAAAGAGTAGTACTCAAAAAACAAAATGGTAAAGAAGTTTCAATGCCAATATATAGAGAATAACTGCCATAAGTTTCTTTATATGTTGGGGTTTTAGTTTGAAATGCATAAAATAGTTGCCTATATAACCTCCAACGACGGCAGAGAGACTCACACACAAAAGCATAATCCAATCAAGCTCTACATAAGAAGCATAGGTAAAAAACGATCCCAAAGCAGAAAACGGCACTACAAAACTCACAGCTACTGCTACTTTTTTGGGTTCATACCCAAGCAAAGCCAAAAGCGGTATAAGGATATTTCCCCCACCAACACCCAAAAGCCCTGCCAAAAAGCCGACACAACCACCAACAACAAACAAAACAACTCTGCTTTGGTTGTGAAAAATCGCCTTTTTTTTGCCAAACATCATCATAGAAGCACTGTAAAAAAGAAGCAGCATAAAACCGAATTTTACAATACTCTCATCTATAAAACTACTACTGTATGCACCAAGAGGAGCAAATAAAAGCATCATAATACCTATTGGAAAAACAAATTTATAATCGACTGCTTTTCTTTTTATATTCATAACACTTGATGTGATTGTGGTTGAAGCACCTGCAAAAAGCCCTACTGCTTTGGCAACATTGAAATCTAGCCCCAAAAAATTAAAAATAGGTATAACAGCCACACCCGCCCCTGCTCCACCCATAGAAAACAAAATAGAGAGACAAAAAGTTATTGCACTAAAAAGTATATATTCATTCATGGTTGAAATTATAACCATATTTTGGTAGAATTACACAAAAAAAAGGGGTAACGACGGATGAAAAAATTATTTGTTTTATCGGTAATACTAAGTGCAGCTTTGCTTAATGCAACAACTAACAAAGAGTTAAAAGCTGAGGCAAAAGCAGCTATAAAAAACATGGGACAAACTCTACAGGCTGAGATGAAAAAAAACATGAAAAGCGGTGGTGCTCTCAAAGCTGCTCAATTTTGTTCCAAAGAAGCAACAAATATTGAAAAAGATATAAACTCAAAATACAAAAAAGGTGTAACTGTAAAGAGAGTATCTCTAAAATACAGAAATCCTGAAAATGCTCCAACAGATGATGAAGCTATGGTACTAAAGCAGATGCAAAGAAAGCTAAAAGACCACAAAAACAAACCGTCTATGAAAGTTATGAAGATTGCTGATAACTATTATAAAGTTTACAAACCAATATTTGTAAACAAAAAAGTTTGCCTAAAATGTCATGGTGATTCTAAACACAGAGACCAAAAAGCATACAAAGAGATAAAAAAAGCATACCCACATGACAAAGCAAAAGGGTATAAAATAGGTGACTTCAGAGGTGCATTTGTAGTAGAGATTAAAAAATAATCCAACAAAAAGCATAGGATAACTCTTGATCAAAACCATATATCTACTAGCAGTTGTTGTTATTTTTGTCGCTTGTTCTCAAGAGGATACAAAGCAAAGCTATGACTCAAAAAAACTGCTAAAACAAAAATGTGCAACATGTCACAACCTTGATATGCCACCAAAAACATTTGAAGATGAAAAAGCTCCGCCAATGATGGCGGTAGCTTTTCATGTTGCTGATTTTATCAAAACAAATGATGAAAGCCAAAGGATACTAAAAGCAAGAGATTTTGTTCAAGACTATGTACTAAACCCAAGTGCTGAAAAATCATTTTGTGACAAAGAGAGTCTGCAAAGCTACGGTGTAATGCCATCTCAAAAAGGCAAAGTAACACCAGCAGAACTTAAAGCCATAACAGAGTATATGTTTGCAACATATACTAAAAAAAATCTTCTAAAAGCACAAAAAGAACAAAGGGAGTTTGATGCACTGCCAAAAGGGCAGAAACTTGCACTCAAACACAAATGTCTAACTTGCCACAGGATAGATAAAAAGATAGTAGGTCCGTCGTTTAAAGATATAGCAAAAAGGTATAAAGGCGACCAAAAAACAATCATAAACTCTATCAAACACGGAAGCAAGGAAAAATGGAAAGAGTGCCACAAAGCGATAATGCCTTCCTTTGACAAACTTGATAAATCTGAGTTAGATACACTCTCAAAGTGGATTTTAAATAACTAATATTTAACCAAACTATAATAAATATAACTAATAAATATCTAACTTGCAAATATTAGTTTTTTTTATTTTTATGCCATTAAAAACAAAAAAAATATGGTATAATATCGTCTTAAATTTTTGGAGGATATAGAATGAAAAAACTAATTGGTTTATTACTTAGTGTCATACTTCTAAATGCTTCTGATTTTAGCACATCCAATCCGCTGACACTCGATGAAGCAATTGAGATACTAAAATCTGACAACTTGGAGATAAAGGCTGCCTCTCTGGATGTAAAATCTGCCAAAGAGGATCAACAAAGTGCATCTGGAAACCATTGGGGTAAATTGGATTTTATCCAAGACTATGCAAACTCAAACAGTGCAGGTAATGTTTTTGGATTCAAACTCGAATCTCGTGAAGCAGATTTTGGTGACTTTGGTGCAGAGGAATTTATGACAAATTCCAGACAATGTATGGGTGGAAATCAAGCTGCATGTGACGATATGTACAATGCACCGCCTGATGATTTGAACTACCCTGATGCCAGAAACTTTTTTCAAAGCAAACTAAAATATGAAGTTCCGCTTTTTACAGGTTTTAAGATAAGCAGTTATTCAGATATCATGAAAGCTATGACAAAAATGAAAACTCTTGAAAAAGAACAAGTTGTAAACGAAAAAGTGTATCAACTCAAAAAAAGTTTTTACGATATGGCTTTGTTGGAAGACTCTATAAAACATTTAAATATCATCATAAAAAATATCCACACCCTAGAAAACACAACTCAAAGCATGATAGATGTCGGGTATGCAAAAAAAGTGGATTTGCTTGAGGTACAGGCAAAAAGAGGCAATGTTGAGAGACTTATATCTCAGATGAAATCCAACAAAGAGCTGTTGTACCACTATATTAGTTTCCTTGTAAACCAAAGAGTCGATAAAATTGAACTGCCAAAAGGTGAAGTTGAGACACCACCTATGAGTGACTCAGAGATAATCAACTCAAATATAGATATAAAAAGAGCAAATGCAGGTCTTGAGATAAGAAGAAGTATGATAGATGCTTCAGAGGCCTCATACTACCCAATGGTTGGTGCTTTTGCAGAACTCTCAACCGCAGATGATACTTTTTTGGGTGATGCAGACGACCACAAAGCATATACTGTTGGAGCAAGACTAACATGGAATATATTTAACGGTGGCATAGATGATGCCAAAGTACAAAAAGCAAAAATACAACACCTAAAAACACAAACTCAGGTACAACTTGCAAAAAAAGGGATAGCACTTAAAGTAGCAAAAATAAGAACTCAGATAAAATCTATGGATTCTGAGATAGCTTCACTCAAAAAAGAGTTAGCACTTGCAGATGCCATATATGAAAACTATGAGGGAAGATACAAAGAAAAACTATCCTCTATGAGTGATGTTATTATCAAACAATCTGAGCAAATTCAAAAAATACTACAATTGCAAATGGCAAAAAACAAGCGAAATGAGAGAATTTTCGCACTTGAAAAACTAGCAAACGGAGAGAAATAGAGATGAAAAAACTTTTAGTACTAATAGCAATGGCAGCTTCACTTGTTGCTGAGACAATTACACTCTCAGGTAGTGTAATATCTGATAACCAAAAAATGATAACAAGCCGTTTTATGGGTTTTGTTACACAGGTGAAAGTCTCTGAAGGGGATTATGTAAAAAGGGGGCAGATTCTATATACCATAGATTCAAGAGAGATAGACTCTGCAAAAAGACAAGCTGAGTTGTCACTTCAGATGTATCAAAACCAATACAACAATGTAGAACTAAACCTAATGAGATACAAAAGACTGCTAAAACAGGATATGGTAGCAAAATATGAGGTTGAAAATCTCGAACTTGCTGAAAAAAATATGCAAGATATGATAAACATTGCAAAAGCAAGACTCAGTGAAGTAAACAACCAATACAGATATCTAAACATAAAAGCACCAAACAACGGAGTGATAGTATCAAAAAATATCAAAGTTGGTGAGATGGCTATGCCGGGTATGCCTGCAATTATCTTATCTGATTTGACAAACCTTAAAATATCTGCTGAGATATCTGAGAGTAACCTCAAATATATCAAACACGGTACAAAAGTGGTTGTAAAAATACCTTCACTCGATATAAAAACAATTGGTAAAGTGAGTGCAATCATCCCAACTTCAAACCCTATGACACACACTTTTAAGATAAAAGTATCTTTTAAAAACAATTCATCTTCTGTGTATCCGGGTATGTATGCAACTGTAGATATAGAGGCTAAATAATCATGAAAGACAAAGATTTATCACATATTAGAGTCACAGACTATGCGGGTAAATTAGCCAAAAACTTCCTGTACAATCCGCTTACAGCAGTTTTGGCAATATTTTTACTTGCCATTGGTTATATCTCGCTGGAAGTTATGCCAAGGGAGGAAGATCCACAAATCGCCATAAGTGGCGGTAGTATAATCATACCTGCTCCGGGGCTAAAACCAAAAGAGATAGAAAAAGTTATAGTTGAACCGCTGGAGGAGAAACTAAGAGAGATAAAAGGGATAGAACATATATACTCTATGAGTATGGATAATGTTGCTGTTGTAAATGTTATGTACTATATAGGGCAAAACAGAGAGATATCAAATCTCAAACTTTATGACAAAGTGCTTCAAAACATGGACAAGATGCCAAAAAATGTGATGCAACCACTCATAAAACCTTTTGATATAGATATAGATATACCGATAATGAATATCTCTTTTTATCAAAAAAACAACAACACCTCACCTATGAAATTTTTGCAAATTGTTGAAAATACAAAAAAAGAGATAAGCCAGTTAGACAGTGTGTCAAAAACCCAACTAAAAGGGGAGCATAAAGAGCAATACAATGTAGAGGTTGATTTGGCAAAACTAAAGGGATACCATATATCTCTTGGGCAAATTGTAAATGGTATAAAATCTATCGCAATAAGAGTGCCAAATGTTGATACACCTACCAACGACGGTAAGCTGGTTGTATTTGGTATCAAAAATGCAATAGAATCTGTAAAAGATGTGCAAAATATCATGATAGCACAATATATGGGAAGCCCGATATACCTAAAAGATGTAGCAACTGTAACAGATGGTATAGATATACAAAACAAAAAAAGTGCCAAACTTATATTTAAAGATGGCAAAAAATATGAGCAGATTGCCCTGAGTGTATCAAAACTTTCAGGTACAAATGCCGTATTTGTAGCTGATGATGTAAAAGAGCTTTTGGAACAAAACAAAGAGATGTTTGAAAAAGCGGGAATAGGATACAAAATCACCAGAGATTATGGAGTAAGGGCTGATGATGCCGTAAATGAGCTTGTTCATCACCTTGTTATAACTATTGCTATTATTGCTGTTATGCTTGTGTTTTTCCTCGGTTGGAAAGAATCACTCATAGTTACTTTTACTGTACCTGCCATTTTGGCAGCTACCCTGTTTGTAGCTTTTATGGGAGACCAAACCATAAACAGAATTACACTCTTTGCATTCTTGCTATCACTTGGCTTGTTGGTTGATGCGGCTATTATTGTTATAGAAAACATCCACAGACACCTGCATGACCATGACAGTGAACACAAAGATATGGATACACTTGTAATAAAAGCAACAGATGAGATTGGAGCACCTACAAATGTGGCAACACTGGCTATCATCCTTACAATGGTACCTATGGCATTTGTCGGCGGTATGATGGGTGAGTTTATGAAGCCTATCCCTCTCAATGTACCTGTGGCACTTTTGGCTTCACTCTTTGTTGCATATATTTTCACACCGTATCTTAGTAGAAAACTACTCAAAAGGGAGGACGATGGAGCCCATCATCACAAAATCAAAGACAGAGGAGAAAACTAATGCCTCACAATAAACACCAAGGAAAAAAGTTTGAAAACTTTGTTTACTCTATATTGGAAAAACCATCAAAAAAACTACTTGTAGTAGTATTGGTATTTGTATCACTTTTTGGCTCAATTATGATGTTCCCGACCAAAGCCGTGTTGGCAAAGATGTTACCGGGAAAAAGCACAAATACATATACTGTTTATATTGATACACCTTCGGGCAGTTCGATAGAACAAACAAAAACTGTAAGTGAGTGTGTAACAAACATCCTCCAAAAAGAGAAAGAGGTTACAGACCTTAATGTTTATCTCGGACAGGGTTCACCTCTTGATTATGCCGGTCTTGTAAAAGGGAGCGGGATGAAAATGGGTGAGCAATATGCAGAGATAGTTGTAAACCTTACCGATAAACATGAAAGAGATGAAAAATCTTTCAATATGGTGCAAAGACTTCGCCCTGTATTACAAAAAACATGTCAACCGCTCGTACCACAAACAAATATAAAAATGATAGAGATGCCTGCGGGTCCGCCTACACTTGCTTCTATTGTTGTAGAGGTTTATGGTAAAGACAACAACAAAGTAATAGCACTCTCACATGAAGTAGCTTCAATACTTAAAAAGACAAAAGATCTGGTAGATGTAGATGTTATGGCAGATGAAGTCTATACAAAATACAACCTAGTACCTATAAAAGAGAAAATAAGCAGAAGTGGTTTGAGTGTAGAGCAGATAAACAAAATACTCTATCTTGCTTTTAAAGGTGTTGGAGTAGCAGTAAAAAACACTATTGTGCTAAACGACCAGATACCTATATATGTGGCACTTAGTGACAAAAGCAAAAAACTGCCAAACAACTCACTAGAAGCTATAAAAGCAAAACTTAGTTCACTCAGTCTTATGAATCAAAAAGGGATGATGATACCGCTAACAGAGGTTGTTGAGGTAAAAAAAGCACAATCAAACCCTATGATATATCATAAAGACCTAAAAACAATGGTAAATGTAACAGCTGAAACAGATATGGTATCTCAGGTTTATCCACTGCTTGATGCAAGAGACAAGATGATTGAGTATTTTTCAAAAGATTACAAAGTATCAAAAGTTCCGGGTATAACAACATATATGTTTGACCTAAACCTTGTAGATAAAAAAACAGGTGAGAGATACCTTCTTAGATGGGATGGTGAGATGAAAGTCACACTTGACACTTTTAGAGATTTGGGTGGTGCTTTTATTGCGGCACTTGTTTTGATATTTTTACTTTTGGTAATATACTACAAATCTTTTGCTATAAGTGGTATTATTTTGGGTGGAAGTTTCCTCTCAATCATAGGTGTTATTATTGGTCACTGGGTAGCAGACCTTGTAACGACGGAGACATTTTTCCTGACAGCTACATCTCTTATAGGATTTATTGCACTTATGGGCATAAGCTCAAGAAACTCTTTGTTGCTTATAGACTTTGCAAAAGCCCTCATAAATGAAAAAGGGATAGAGAAAAAAAGAGCAATTGCAATTGCAAGTGCTACAAGAGCAAAACCTATCATGCTTACAGCTATTGCTATCATACTTGGTTCGGCACTACTTGCAAGTGATCCGGTATTTGGCGGACTTGGGGTTGCTTTGATATCTGGTACAGTAGCTGCAGTTATAGTATCTTTGATATTTATCCCTGTGTTAATGGACAACACAAAAGCTATCTAAACTCTACTGATATCCACATGCAGCAGCATGTGGATTTTTAAAAATTATGATGTTGGAATTTATAAAACAAGTACAACTCTAAAGTGTACTTGTTAAAAAAAGAGAAGGATTATATTTTTGCGTAATTAACACTAAGACAAGCATCAAGTGATGAGAGTTCGCTCAGTGCTGTATCATCTACCGCATCATCAACCAAAATAACAGCCAGTGCTTCACCTTGATTGTTTCTGGCAAGTGAAAAATCAGATATATTTACATTGTTATTTGCCAAAGTTGTACCAACACTGCCTATAACACCCGGTACATCAGTATTTTTAAACATAATCATACCGCCCCTCAGTGCCACTTCTATATCAAAACCATCTATTGCCACAACTCTTTGAATATTATCATCAAAAATAGTAGCACTTATTGTTGTGCTACCCTCACTTGTGGTTAGTTTGATTGTGATTAAATTCTTGTAAACACTAGAATCACCACACTCCTGTGCTTCAATGATAATACCGTTCTCTTTTGCTACAAACTCTGCATTTACATAGTTTATCGTTGTATCAGAGTTTTGGCTCATAGCACCAACTGCAACAAAAGTAGCAAGGGAGTTTACATACTGAGATATCTTGCCATATCCACTTACCTTGATAGAAATTATCTGGCTTTTATTGAGCTGAGATTCCAAAAATCCTATCTTCTGCCCCATCTCAAGAAACGGTTTTACAAAAGGTGGTATAACAGATTCATCAATTGGCAAGTTCATCGCATGTGGATAAGCTATCCCTTTTGCGGCTTCTATTGCATTTTGTGCAGCTTGTGTACCTATATTGTATTGAGATTCATAAGTATTTGCACCAAGGTGAGGTGATACAGTGATGTTATCCAAATCCAACAAAGGGTTGTCAGTTGCAGGTTCTTTTACAAATACATCTATACCTGCAAATCTGATTTTTTTAGATTTCAGCCCATCATAAAGAGCCTTTTCATCATACAAACCACCCCTTGCACAGTTTATCAAAACAACACCGTCTTTCATTTTGGCTATCTCTTCTTTGCCAATCATACCGATTGTTTCTTGATTTTTTGGTGTATGTATAGTGATAATATCACAAGCCAAAATATCCTCAAAATTTTTGGTATATGTCATATCTAGGTCTGTAACTTTTGAAGGGTTTATATATGGATCGTAAGCGACAATATCTACCTCAAAAGATTTTGCTCTTTTTGCCACACGGCTACCGATATTACCAAAACCGATAACACCGAGTTTTTTACCTTTTAGTTCATACCCGTACCATTTTTCCCTTTTCCAAACTCTTTGGTTTTTCAAATGGTCATGAGAATATGGAAACATTCTCATACAACCAAGCATATGAGCCATAGTCATCTCAACTGCGGCTATGGTATTTGCAGTGGGTACATTCATAACGATAATACCCTCTTTTGAACATCCGTCAATATCTACATTATCCACACCAACACCGGCACGAACAATAGCTTTCATATTTTTTGCATGTGAGATAAAATTTTCATCAACATCTGTCGAACTTCTTGTAATAGCAACATTTGCCTGTGGAATAATCTCTTTTACAAGTTTGTCTTTTGGCTCATCAGCCGCCATTATAAAATTGATATTTTTATCATTTTTTAGCATTTCCAATCCAGCTTCGTGGATATGGTCACACACTACAATTGTATATTTTTGCATTAACTTTCCTCTTTTTGATACGGCTTAATTGTTGCCGAGATTTGATAATTTTTTAACACTTTTACCAAAGAGTCTAATCTATCCTTGTTTTTTGAATAAATAAGTAATTCTACCCCTCTTTTATCTCTTTTTAGATAATACCTTAATCCAAACCGTGTAAGTTCCTCTTTTAGGCAAAAGAGTTGATAAGGATCCAAAAGTGAAGCAGATAGTCTATAAGTGATAGTATTAGTTATTTTTTCCTCTAAATCAAGTTTAACATAAACCTCATTAACGGGATAAAAATATCCAAGTTTTTGAGTCTTTGAAAAATGATCCAACCATACTTTTTCTCTTTTTTCTACAACCGCACTGCTTTTATGTACCAAAGGTTTGATATCTTCTGTAGTGTCAGTAGTTGAGTTGATAGAGTATAAAAAAAAGACAATAAAAACAGCCACTCCAACAGCAAGTGCCGGAGCAAACCATTTTATCATCTTTTGCATTTTTTTGACTACTTAAATTTGTCTTTTATCAAATCACCCAAAGAGTGTGATTCGTTGTCATTAATCTCTTCAAGCATAGCTTGATTTTTGATATAATCCAGTTTTTTTACAGACAAACGGATACGATCACGACGAGTGTCTATATTTGCCACAGCAGCTTCTATCTCCTGACCAGCTTCCAACTCATCTTTTACAAGTGGAGAAAGGTCTTCATCTCTGATAAGTGCATCAACACCATCTTCAAGAGAAACAAACACACCGAAGTCTTTTATATCTCTGATTGTACCAGTAACAATAGAGTTTACTTTGTGAGTTGTAGCAAATTTATCTATTGGTGATTCCAAAAGAGTTTTTCTATTTAGAGATATTTTTTGATCTTCACGGTTGATTTTAGCAATTTTTACTTCAACTTCATCACCAGATTTCAAAACATCTTTACATTTTGTATTTTTCTCCCAAGAGATATCTTGGTTGTGCAAAAGACCTTCTACACCGTCAATACGAACAAATGCACCAAAATCAGTAAGTGAAGTAACTACACCAGTTACAACATCACCCTCATTGTAGTTTTTCAAAAACTCATCAAAAGGTTTTGGCAAAAGTCTTTTTAGTGATACTCTTAGTTTGTGAGTTTTAGGATTGATCTCTATCACTTCAACATCTATCTCATCACCAACATTTAGATAATCGTTAGGGTTTTTAACATTTTTGTTCCAAGTTATCTCAGATATATGCAAGAAACCTTCTATATCGTTACCCAAATCAACAAATACACCATATGCTTCTATATTTGAAACAGTTACTGTGATAGTGTCACCCTCATCCAATTCACTCTCTACTTCTGCCCATGGATCTGGTTGAACAGCTTTTATAGACAACGAAAGATGTCTTTTGTCTTTGTCGTAAGAGATTGCTTTTACTGTTACTTTATCACCCTCTTTATAAAGTTTTGCAGGGTTTACAGGACCTTTGTAGCTTATTTCATTGTAATGAACAAGACCATCAACACCACCAACATCTACAAACATACCGTAGCTTGTAATCTTTTTGATAGTACCTTCTACCACTGTATCTTCAGCCATAAGCTGGTCTATTATCTCTTTTTTTCTTTTTCTTTCTTCGTTGAAAAGTTTACGACGAGATACTACAATAGAGTTTTCATCTGCATCTACCTTAACAACCTGTGCTTTGATCTTACGACCAACCACATCATCACCATCTTTAAAAGCTGCCAATGAACGAGGCATAAAGAAAGAAACAGCATCAGCTTCTACTACATAACCACCACGATTTTTCTTAGTTATCACACCTTCAATAATTACATTTTCATAATCATCTTTGTGTGCTTCGATAAACTCCAAAGTTTTTTCAAGTTCTAAAACTTTTTTATAAGAAATTTTTGGTCTTTCGTTGTAATAACCTGTTACCATTACTTTGATTTTGTCACCAAGGTTGAATTTTAATTCACCATCTTGACTAATCTCATCTAGGCTTAAGATACCCTCTAGTTTCTCACCAACACCAACTAATGCTCTGTTTTCATCCGCTTGGATCTCAACAATCTCACCCTCTACGATGCGATTTGTTTCTTGTTTTTTTTCACTTGCAGCGAACATCTCTGCAAAATTTTCCTCTTCAAATGATTCGTTGTCGAACGCCATTACCTATCCTCTGTTACATAAAAATTGCGCAATTATATCCAAAAAATAATTATATAAGGATTAATTTAGATATCTTTGGCAACTTTCGTTGTAATTGGATCCTGAATCAAGTTCAGGATGACAGAAGGTTGTTGTTCAGAAGCACAAGAGGTTGTTGTTCAGGATGACAGAAGGTTGTTATTCAAAACGACTGCCCCACCCCGTCATTCCAAACTTGATTTGGAATCCAACCTGTC
>Ga0256828_1001975_pt1 | contig 12507 bp, 9 predicted proteins | sample CV88metaG_FD_185993 | JGI IMG/M metagenome (GOLD analysis project Ga0256828, IMG submission 185993) | Hydrothermal vent microbial communities from East Pacific Rise, Pacific Ocean - CV88 | ecosystem: Environmental > Aquatic > Marine > Hydrothermal vents | place: Pacific Ocean: East Pacific Rise... | reverse complement strand
ATTTGCAACACATGCAAGTGATATGGAAATACTTGTAGAAACACTTAAAGAGGAGTTTATAAAACTTACGCAATTTGATGTCTTAAAGCATTTTCAAGAAGAAATAAAAAACACTTATGGAAATGACATTGTTCAACAAGATATCCAACAGATATATGTAGATAAACATTTTGATATTCATGCTATTAAACAGTCACCTTATTTCTTTGCTTAACATATGAAAAATAGAGAATGCGTTATAATTCACAAAAAAAGAGTTCTATGAATCAAAAACTTTATATGGTTTCTCTTGGTCCTGGAGATGCAACATTATTAACATACAAAGCACTTGAGGCTTTTCGTAACTGCGATGCTATTTGTGTCCCTACAAAAAGTGCAGATAACAGCTTTTCAAAATCTATCAGCCATACTATCGTACAAGATGCGTTAACACTCCTTAAGATAAACAAAGAGATAGTTCCTGTTTACTCCCCTATGCGATTTTTACATGATGACTGGGAGAAAGAGGCTGATGTTGTCTTACAAACACTCCAAACACACAACACTGTTTGTTTTGTGACACTTGGAGATGCTGGTATCTACTCAAGCATATACTATCTTCTTGATATTATCAAAGAGAAAAATAGTATTGTGTATGAAAACTGTGAAGTTATCCCTGGTGTTACCTCTTTTAGTGCAGCAAGTGCAGAGGTGAAAAAAGCTTTGTGTTTAGGAGATGAGGAGCTTCATATCAAGCCAATCAACCCTCGAAAAGAGATTACATGTACGCAAATTTTAATGCGACCAAAAATCGGAATGGCTACGGAAGTTCTTGGAGAAGGTGATTTTTACACTTTTGAAAATATGTATCTCAAAGATGCAAACACCACCCCATCAAAGATAGAAAAAGTGAAAAAATATATGACACTTTTTATCAATTTTGCCAAAAGATAGCTAGTTTATCTTTTGCCACTCCCCTTTTTCAGCACCACTTAAATCATACTTGTTTAAATAACCTCTAGGGGTTAGCACTCTTCCATCTTTTGTTAGTTTCGTTGTTGAGTTTCCTATAAGAAGTGTTGTAGACATATTCACATCTTCATTCTGCACCCCTGCTTCTATAAGTTCAGTTGAGGAGATGATTTTTATCATCTGATTTGCTCTTCCTAAATCTCGTGCTATCACAACAATACGCTCTTGTTCAAGTTTTTGTAACTGTTCTAACATCCCCTCATATGGAGCTAAACGGCTTCTGCTTTTTGGATTGTATATCGCTATGACCATATCACTATCGAGTGCATTATAGATTCTTTTTTGAATCAGCTGTGCATCGGTTAATCTATCAGAAAGAGAAATAAGACAAAAATCTTGAGAAAGGGGTGCACCCACTTCACTTGCGAGTGCTAAAACAGAGCTAATACCTGGAAGTGCCGAATACTCTATCTCATCCCACAAATCAAGAGTATCTAAAAGTTCAACCACCAAAGAGCCCATAGCATAAACATTGGCATCACCATTAGAAAGCAAAGCCACTCTTCGCCCTTTTTTTGCTTCATCTATGGCGTACTGCACTCGCTCTATCTCTTTTGTCATAGGGGTTGTAAAAACCTCTTTATCAGCAACAAGGTGGGGTAAATCTTTTGCATATTTTGTGTAAGCGACAATAAGATCTGCTTCATTGATAGCATCTATCGCTTCTTGTGTAAGATAACGGCTTCCACCAGCACCAGTGGAAACCAAAGTAAGTTTGGACATAAAAATCCTTTTTTGCATGCATTATACCATCTTGATATTTACAAAATATATAGGCTATAATTTCGTTAATGCATTATTATGACCTAGAGGGTAGCTCCCTCTTTTTACTCATAAACCTCTTCTCTCATCTCTTCCTCTTTTACAAACCAGATAAATACTAACGGAATGAAAAGAAGTGTTAAGAATGTTCCAACTATAAGACCACCAATAGCAACAGCACCAAGTGGCGCCAAACGCTCTAAACCTATCGCATTACCAGCAGCAACAGGCCACATACCAGCAGCAACAGCAAAAGCAGTCATAAGAATCGGACGCGTTCTGATTTTGATACTCTCCATCATCGCTTCAGCTTTACTTTTACCCTCTGATATTTTTTCCTGTGCAAAGTGAATCAGTAAAATAGCATTATTTACAATGATACCAGAGAGGAGAATAAATCCCATCATGGCAGGCATCGAAGTATGGTAGTTTAACAGTAACATCATCCATGAAGCTCCTATTACTGTTAAAGGGATAGAAAGTATAATCATCAACGAGATTTTCACACTGTTAAAGAGTGTAATAATAGTAAAGAAAATAAGCACTACAGCAAAACCAATAGCTCCTATCATACGAGCGGCTGAACTTTGAAACTGTTTAATATCCCCTGTTTGTTCCATCTCTACACTTGGTGGTAACTCCGTATTACCAAATGCTTTTTCAAAAGAACTCATAATGTGAGAGATAGCAGCTTTTTCTCTAAAACCATAGACATTAAGTGTATACTCAAGTCCCTCACGGGTAATCATACTTGGCTCTTTCTCTTGAGTAATCTTTGCAAGAGCATCTAAAGGAACCTTTCCTTTTGGAGTATCTATGAGTAAAGAAAGAATTTTTTGAGGATGGTTCCGTGCATCTTTATCAACCCAAACGCGTACATTAAAATCGGTTGCATTTTTCAGTGGAAAAGTTGTTACAATTTTTCCTCGTAAAAAAAGTTGTACCTGTGCAACCACCTGATCCATTGTAATATTATAAAGATTAAGCTTTTGTTGATCTATATCCAAGTTATACACAACCTTATCGTTATGCCAAGTTTTTGAAACAGAAACAACACCCTGTGTTTTACTCATAGCATCAGCTACCTTATTACCAGCAACAATTAAATCTTCAAAACTTTTACTATAGAGTGTAACATCTATATTTGCACGAAGTGATGCTAAAGCAGTCGCACCATAGTCCACAACATCAAGTGTTTTGATATGAGGAATTTGAGATAACTCTTTTCTAAGTTTTCGCTCTATATCCCAAATACTGTCTTTTCTCTCATAACGATTTACATAAGTTGCAGTGATAGAGATATGGTCAATTCCACTTCCACTCCCTATACTTAAAACACCAGCTTCACTCCCTATAGAACTTGAAAGATAATCAAGTTTTCCAGCAGAAGCAATAATCTTATTTGCTTTTTCTAAGATTCTTTGGCTCTCTTCTATAGGCAGGTTGGCATCTGTTACGATGGAGATTTTTGTACCACCTGTATCCATAGGAGGCATCAACTCTTGACCAACTGTTGGCATAACACCCCGTACACTCATCACAAAAAGAACTAAAAGAAGTACTACATAGCCAGTAGCTGCAAGTTTGCTACGAAGTGCCAGTGCCAAAGCAGCAGCAAAGAAACTATGTGTTACTTCATTTGCTTTTACTGTCATTCTATGAAAGAAATCTTCTGCTATCATCAAGTACTTATTATCAAGTGCCAAAAGACGAAGAGAGAGTAATGGCACAGCAGTAATAGAAATCACATACGATGCTAAAAGTGCTAAAAGTAATGTCGCAACAAGTGGTTGAAATACCGTTTGAGGATACCCACCAACAAAAAGCATAGGAGCAAGTGCTATCATCGTTGTAATTGTTCCTGATAAGTCGGCAAACATAATCTCTCGTGTTCCAGAGAAAACTGCCTTATGTATCTCATCATGCTCTTCCCTATAATGGCGTTCAATATTTTCCATCACCACGACGGTATCATCAAGCAGGAGCCCAAGCGCTAAAATAATAGCCGTCAGTGTTACAACATTAAACTCAATGCCTACTATCCACATCAATGCGATTGTTGCAAGATACACAATAGGAATCGTAAACATAACAACTAAAACCTGACGGAAACTTCCTAAGAAAATAAACACCACTATTGTTGAGAGCATAATAGCATCCATAAGTGAGGAGAACATATTTTGTGTACTTAAAACAATAGTATCTTTTTGTGTATCTGTTATCTCAAAATGTAAATCTGCATATTTTTTCTGAATCTTTTTAAGCTCTTTTTCCACAGCATCAATCGTACGAATAACATCAGCTTGTTGTGAACGCTGCACAGCAATAGCTATCGCTTCTTTTCCATTTCCATAATACTCAGCCGTATTTTCATACGAACCAAAATAAACTTTTGCAACATCACTCAAAGCGACATCTGGAGTAATTCTGATGTTTTTAAGTGCTTTAATACTCTCTTTTTTTCCCTGTGCTTTTAAAAGATAACGACTTTTCTCATTTGTAATGAAACCGATGGCATAATCTTGAGAAGACTTTTCAATTTTTGCCAAAACAGTAGAGAAAGAGAGTCCTAAGCTATCAAGCTTTTTTTTGTCGATAATAATTTGTATCTCTTTTTTATAGCCACCAAAAATATCAACATTAGAAACCCCATGAATTTTTAAAAGTTTATGCTTTATATCATTTTGAGCAAGTTGACGAATAGATTCCAAGTCATAATTTTTATCTTTTGCACTCACTGCTATCACAACAATAGGAGCTGTTGCACTTGAAATTTTATGAACTTGAGGTTCTTTAATATTACTTGGCAATGAAGAACGAATCTTACTCAAAGAGTTTGTTACATCACTTGCAGCCATATCAAGATTTTTAGAGTACTCAAACTCAGCATGAATAACACTTACCTCATCAATAGTGGTCGAGTAAACTCGACGAATCTGATCTAAAGTATATAATTCCTCTTCAATAGGTACACTCACATTCGCTGCTAATGTTTTTGCACTTCCCCCAGGCTGCACAACAACAACTGCTATTTCGGGATAGTTTGAATCTGGAAAGAGCTTTCTGTCTATTTTGTTATACCCAAGCATCCCCAAAACAGCAAAAAGAGTTAAAAAAGAGTAAATAAAATAGGGACGCTTTAAAAGTGCCTCAATCCAGCTTTTATTCTCCATTGTTATTTCCTACAAGTGTTAAATTCTCATAAAAAGGGATAATACTCAATTTAGATTCACTCCCAATAGCTACTTTTGTTTGAGGACATGGTTGTACTAAAATATCATTATCACCCTCCAACAAAACTTCCACTTCTGTTTTATGAAATTTACCACCACTGAAAGTTAAAATATATGTTGCATCCTTTTCATGTAAAAGAGCATTGAGTGGTAATTTGCACCCTGATTGCTTCTTTAAAACAACACCAACATTAACAAAACTGTTATTTACAGCTGCAACAGCTTGAGAGAGTTTAATCTCTGCAACACTTAAGTTGTTTTTTGCATCTGGATAAATTTTAGAAACAGTCCCTATAATTTCCCCATGAAGCTCTACCTCATCACCTTTATGAACACGATCACTTGTTGGTGCATAAGTAAAAACCATTTTTTGTTTCCCGTCATTTAACATAAGTACAGGTTTCGAGAAACTAGCTAAATCCCCTTCATGAAGAAAAATCGTTGAAACAACACCACTAAAAGGTGCACGAATATTTAAATACTTTAAATCTGATTGTAAAGAGAGTATTTTTTGCTCTGTCGCCTGTAATGCTGCTTTTTTATTTTTTAGCTGTAATACAGAGGCATCATATTTCTCTTTAGAGATTGCATGTGCATTATAAAGTTTTGTATTTCTTTCTAAAACCTCTTTATAATACTCTACATCCGATTCTTGCACTTTTTTCGTATCTCTTAATGTTGCTATATTTGTTTTAATAGCCGTATCATCAATTTTAACAAGAAGATCACCCCTTCTTACCTTTTGTGACTCACTTACAAATACCTTTTTCACTTCCCCTGAAAGTTTTGTTGTAATTTTTACCTCTTTATCATTTTTAAGTTGTGCTAAAAATGACCTTTTTTGTACAACTACACCCTCTTGCGCCTGTGTTGTTTCTATAGAGTAGTGCATCGGTTTTGGTGTTGCCTGTGTTGCAACCTCCTTTTTTACAGCTATAAGCTTCATAGCAGCCAAAGCAGCAAGTGCCACCAAAGCTATAAAGATAAGTATTTTTTTCATTTGTTTCCTTTTTCAAGTATATAGTCTAAATAGTTTCGTGCATTTTGATAGCTGTATTTTGCATCAATATATGCACTTTTACTGAGTTGATAACGCGCCTCTGCATAGAGTAAATCGTTAATATCTGAAGCACCACTGTTGTAGCGAAGCTCCTCTATTTTTCGTGTTTCTGTCATCAGAGAGAGTTCTGTTTGTGCGTTATGAAATTTTGCAATAGCCAAAGAGATTTTTGAAAGTGCCTCTTTTAAAGAGCGTTGCGCATCTCTTTTTGCTTTAGCTTTATCAAGCTTACTTTGCATCATTGCTATCTTACTTTTTTGTAATGCAGCAGATTTACTACCAAAGTCAAATACATTCCATTTCAAATCGACACCAGCCTGCCAAACATCTTCAGATTCAAAATCCCCTGAGTTTGGATTTGTAGAGTCATTCACACCAGAATTAAGACCATAGTACGCATTAAAATTAATTTTAGGATAGTACAAAGCATCTGTTTTTTCTTTTATTTTTTGCTTTTTTTCAATATCAAGCTCTGCTATTTGTAAACGCGTTGTATGTAAAATCTCTTCATCATACTGTGCTGTTTCCTCCAAAGGAAGTACATCAATCTCTATCTTTTGTAGATCATCCACTTCACGCACCATCATCACACTTGCCAAAGTATCTTTTAAAATCTCTTTATTTGTCTGAATCTCTTGTAATGCTGATACAGCACGACTCACATCTGCTTCAGATTTCAACGCATCTAGTTGTGCTGCACTTCCAAGTTCTACACGCAGAACAATATCGTCATGCAGTTTTTGTAACGCTTTAATATAACTCTTTTGTGCCTGTTCTTTTGCATCTAATGACAAAATATTAAAATAAAGTGTTTTGACATTGTAGATGAGTTGCTCTTTTGTAAGCTTTTGCATCTTTTTAGAAAGACTTTTTTGTAGTTTTGAAATCTCGATAGAACGCGTTGTTGCCATCCCATCAAATAAAGAAACATTATACGCAGCACCCACTATCATCATATCTTTAGTAGTTGGTATTTTTGCTGCACCCGATGCCATACTTGCAGGGGTTAAGGGTGTAAGTGTTCGAGGAAGATTGTAATGGGTATACGATGCCATCACATCAACTCGACCATAGTTCATCGCCTTTTTCTGCTTTAAATCATGAGCAGAGATATCAACACCCATCTGCATCTTTTGTAAATCTGTTGAGTTATGCAAAGTGGTACTTAATGCTTCATCAAGCGTAAGTGCATAACCATTGAGTGTCAAAAGTGCTATGGGTAACGCATTTCTTAATTTGAAAAATGGTATCAAAAATAAACTCCTATTTTATTATGAAAGAGATTATACTTTGTGTCTATTAAGGTAATGTTAACTCCATTTGTTGAATATTCTTATTAAAATCAAACAAATTGTGTTATAATAAAATACAAGATAAAAAATTGTTTTTATCTCAAAAATTTATTGGAGTATATATGAAAACATTCAAAATATTAAGTTTAAGCTTAACAGCGATAGCTGTTTTAGGATTCAGTGGTTGTGGTAGCAGTGGTGGTGGTAGCAGTACAACACCAACAATAGCATTTCCATCAGATGCAGTCGATGCAGAACCTACAATCGAAAATGCTGAAGAGGTAAAAGATGTTGTAGCACAAAATCAAAACTCTGCATATTCTATCAATGCTGTTTCTACAAGCGATTCTCAAAATATAGCTATTGGGATGAAACTCATTTCCGATACGACAATGAAAATTGAGAAAAATTTTTATGCACTGAATGAAACTATCAATGAAACAGAAGAGTGTTCAGAGGGAGGGTCAATTAACTATAGTGGTTCTGGAAGTGAAACAGGTGGCGCGACTATAACTTACAGTTTTAACAACTGTATAGACTCGGGCATCACTATGAATGGAAAAATAACTACTGTTTTGTCTAACTATAACGAAACTTATAGTGATTATACATACTATAAGACAACTTATGTCACAGATCTACTACTTTCATTTTCTAACTATTCAATAAAAATTCTTGGTGGTTCTACAACAGATATTACATTCACTGATATTGTAGATACTTACACAGCCAATGGTATGAAAATGGATATCTCTGCTATTACAGATACAAACGGTGAAAAAAATGGTCAGGAAAATGCAGTATATTACTTCAAAAATCAAGATTATTACTCAACTAGTATGTATCAAACACAAGGAAAAATATATATCAATAATCTCACTTCTTATGTAACATACGATACAAGTTATGATATGTCTCAAACACCATTTGTTTTTGATTACAATGGCTTAACTTCAGGGGAAGCACACTACCTTATGGCAAATGGTGCCAAAGTTAAAGTTACTGTAAATGGAGGGGAAGCTACAGTTGCTGTAGATACAGATGGTGATGGAGTTTATGACCTAAGTGAATAAAACACTTTTGTATCCTCTTTTTCTTATTTTTTCAGCATCTCTTTTTGCTGGAAAAATAGATATTTCTTATCTCTATAACTCAGGAAAATCAACCTATAAAGTGTGGAGTGACAACACACAAAATTTACAATCAAAGCTTCTTTTTCCTGTAGATTTTGCTACATTGAGAGTTCGTTATACACATACTTATAGATCATTATCATTCACTATTTACAGTTCTGTTTTACTTTACAAAAAAACAACAGACGGCGAAGATTTTGACTGGCAAAACGACACACTTACTGTCTATTCAAGTTCAGATAATATCATAGAAAATTACTATGACGGAGGAGTTACATGTAAGAAAAATTTTCTCCCCTCTTTTGCTCTTTTTGCAAAGTTTCATTACCAGATGCTTAAAAGTTCATGGTATAACACCCAACAAGAGGATTATGTCAAAAATAGCTCCTCCTTCTTAAATACAAAAACACTTACATTTCAACAAGAATTTTTCCAATACCATTTTGGCTTAGATTACACTACAAACATATCAAAAAAAATCTCGTTTTCTTTGCTACCTTCCGTTGTATATGCCTTCATTAATACAAAAGACACTCACTTACTACGAGAATTTTATACCAAACAAAAAATACAATCTTTGGGGTATGAATGGAGTATAAAAACGCACTATATATTAGATAAAAATCTAGGTATCAATATTGCTTTTTCTTATATATCGCTCAAAGATTCTCAAGTAGATATGCACTATTATAATGCGTATTATGGAAAGTATCTTACCTACCCTTCCTCTTATAAATATACAAACAAATCTCTTTCATTTGGTATCTATTACACCTTCTAAATCATAATAACCCTGTTCATTAGCCAAAGCACAAGTACATTTATAGTATAATTTACACTATGAATATACAAACCTATATCAAACTTAAAAATATAATAAATAATGATACATCCACAAAAGAGCAACGAAGAGCTTTTGCACTCAAACATGCCATAACAGAACTACCAAAGCTCCAACAGCTTCTTTTTTGGCAAAAACATCATACAAATAGATCCAAAGAGCTCTCTACTTCACTCTCAACACTTCATACTCTTGTAGTATTTACAGCTTTTTTCTTTGGTATCGCAACAGCAACCACTCTTTTGACCTATCATGGTGAGCATCCTGTCAATATTTTATATTTTTTTGGTATTGCTGTTCTCCTCCCTGTTTTAAGTATGTTTTTTAGTCTTATAGCTCCCTTGCTTCCAAAGATTTTTCTCCCTTTCTCTTTGACAAATATCATACAAAAGCTTTATGCAAAACTTTTACATGTAAACACACAAACACTTTCGATAGAACCAAAACTTCGTTATAGTTTTCTTTTTTTTACAATGCAGTTAAGTGGTTTTGTTTTTTCACTGGGTTTACTTCTTGGGTTTATAGCTATTATTTTTACACAGGATATAGCATTTGGATGGAGTACAACACTCCATATAACATCAGAATCACTCTACCATTTTTTAGAAAAACTTTCATTTGTTTTTACTCCGTTTTGTCCACAAAGTGCTATCTCTTTAGAACTTATTGAAAAAAGCCACTATTTCCGTTTAGGACAAACACTCAGTAAAGAGATGCAAAATAATGCCGAACTTTTTGGAGGATGGTGGCAATTTTTAGCATGTAGTACCCTCTTTTATGCCATTTTTTTGCGTCTCTTTTTTGTTATTGGCAGTTTTATCATGCTTCAACGCACCCTACATCGTACACTTTTTTACAACAAAGATGTAGAGAAACTTCTTCAAGATATGAATCAACCCATCATCACAACTGTTGCAAAAGAAAAAGAGATTGTAGCTCCCCAAGTAACACCTAAAGAAACTACTCCAAAGAGTACCCAAAAATACTTTGCCGTTGTAGGATGGAGTGCTACGCAAGAAGAGACACTGCTCGCATCAGAAGCATTACAACTTCAAACACAACATATCTATACTCTTGGTGGTAAAAATACTCTTGAAGAAGATACAAAAATTATACAAACACTTCATGGAGATATTCTCATACTCATAAAAGCATGGGAGATACCTACCATGGAGTTTATTGATACACTCGAAGAACTTTTAGAATATGGAGAGCATATCTACCTCTATCCTATTGGATATATTTCAAAAAACTATATACCAAATCCTGATGATGTTGCCATTTGGAAAAATAAAATCGCAACACAAAATCTACATAATGTGAGTTTCTTATGAAAAAACATCCAACATTTGCCGTTGTTGGGCATCCAAATAAAGGTAAAAGTTCCATCGTTTCCTCTTTATCTCTCGATGATAGCGTTGCTATCTCCAATGTACCAGGTACCACCCACACAAAACGAAGTTTTCCCCTTCAAGTGGATGGAGTCACAATCTATGAACTTTTTGATACTCCTGGATTTCAAAGAGCAAGAAGAGTCCTTGCTTGGCTACAAAAACATGAGGTAAGTGCTGACAAAAAGCATGAAGTGGTGCGTGATTTTGTTAAAGAACATAAAAATGATCCAAAATTTCATGATGAGATTGAACTTCTTGAACCTATTTTAGAGGGTGCTGGTATTATTTATGTTGTGGATGCTTCCAAACCCTATTCAAGTGAGTACGAAGCAGAGATGGAGATACTTAGATGGTGTAACCAACCAAGTATGGCACTCATTAATCACATTAATGATGATGATTATACCCAAGAGTGGAAACGCGCTTTGGGACACTACTTTAAACTCATTCGTACCTACAACCCTATGCGTGCCACATTTAAAGAGTATATCTCCATTTTACAAAGTATGGCACACCTTAATGAGGATTGGATGCAAAGTATAGAAACCTCCATAGAACTCTTTGAAACCTACCATAAACAGATGTTAGAGCAAGTAGCCCAAACTATTACAGAACTCGTTTACAGCTCCCTTACAGCAATAGAAAAACTTCCTATTAAAGGGGAAAAGGCACACGAGGAAGATAAAAAACTTTTAGAGGAAAAGTTCAAAGAAACATTACGCCTCAAGGAGCAACAGGCATACAAAAAGATAGCAGCCATCTTAAACCATACACACCTCGATAAAAAGATATTTGAACTTCCCTTTGAAGAGATAGATCTTTTTTCTAAAGAATCAGCTTCTATCTTTGGTTTAAGTAAAAAAGAGCTGCTCATTACTACCACGACAAGTGGTGCCATAACAGGAGCAGGTGTAGATTTACTTTTAGCTGGACATACAGGTTTTTTAGGCGCTGTTATAGGGGGTGTTGTAGGTGGTGCTGGTGGATACTTTGGATTTGATGAACTGTTTAAAACAAAAGTTTTAGGGAGAAAACTAGGACAACACTATTTACAAATCTCTATGGAAAATAAAAACTTTCCTTACATTTTACTCAGTCGTGTACTGTTTTACAGCCGTAAACTACTAGAACATTCCCATGCAAAAAGAGAGTTATTCATTTTGGATAAAGAGGAACAAAAACAACTCCAACTTTTTAATGAAAAAGAGCGTCAACAACTTGAAAAATATCATAAAATTTTTCGTTCAAAAAAAGAGCTGAAAGAGGAACATTTACAAGCATATCAAAAAGTTATTTTAAACTTGTTACAACAATAAATAAAAAAAATTTAAAAAAAATCATTTAAGTTTCTTTAAGTTATAATCTTTAAATTTTTTAAAGGACTGCTATGCAAAAAATACTCTTTATTGCCTTTTTTATCTCTCTTTCACTCTTTGCACAAGAGAAAATAAATACTATTTTATTTACCAATGTAAAAATTTTTGACGGAGAAACACAACATCTCATTACAGGGAAAAAAGTACTCATCAAGGGAAATAAAATTGCAAAGATTGCAAAAAACATCTCTACTAAACAAGATACACACATCATTAATGCTCACGGTATGGTACTAATGCCAGGGCTCATTGATGCACATACACACCTTATGGTTGTTGATGATTTTGAAACAGCTATCTATAAAGATGACCAGATGTATATTGGTGCACTCGCAACTGAAGCAGCAAAAAGGATGTTACTTCGTGGTTTTACTACTGTTCGTGATGCAGGAGGCCCTGTTGAGG
>Ga0256828_1001973_pt1 | contig 12514 bp, 10 predicted proteins | sample CV88metaG_FD_185993 | JGI IMG/M metagenome (GOLD analysis project Ga0256828, IMG submission 185993) | Hydrothermal vent microbial communities from East Pacific Rise, Pacific Ocean - CV88 | ecosystem: Environmental > Aquatic > Marine > Hydrothermal vents | place: Pacific Ocean: East Pacific Rise... | reverse complement strand
ATAATGTTTCTACAAGTTTTACGCAAAAACTACTTGATTATAACAATAAAAATAAAAGAATTAAAAACTTCAAAAAAAGGCTTAAAGGTAAAAAAGTTTAAAAATTTTTGTTACAATTGCAAAATTTTAAAAAACTAAGGATACCTTCTTGCTGAACTTACCAAACTTTTTGGCTTCTATTCGTATTTTACTTGCTCCTTTAATGTTTTGGGTTATTTTAAATCCACAATTTTTTACACAAAATGGTTTTGATATTACATGGAATTACTATTTTGCATCGCTCCTTTTTGTACTTGCAAGTGTTACCGATTTTTTTGATGGGTATATTGCAAGAGAATGGAAGCAAATGACTCTTTTGGGGGCTATTTTAGATCCACTTGCTGATAAAATGTTAACACTTGCAGCATTTTTAGGGCTTATGATAAATGGTGATGCTTCTGCATGGGCTATTTATATTATTATTGTACGTGAGCTTTTTATTACAGGTATTCGTACTGTTGCTGTAAGTGAAGGTTTAAGTGTAAAGGCTTCATGGGCTGGGAAAGTGAAAACAGTTTCTCAAATGGTTGCTATTGGTTTTTTACTTATGCACTGGCCATTTGGAAATGAACTTTTATGGTTTGCAACATTTTTAACACTTTATTCTGGTTTTGAGTATCTTTGGGGCTTTAAAACATTACTACAAGAGGGTAAAAAATAATGGGTTATTTAGTAGCTCTTTTAGTTCTTTCTGGACTTATCTTTTTTCATGAATTAGGACACTATTTAGCTGCAAGGTTAATGGGTGTGAGTGTTGAAGTTTTTAGTATAGGTTTTGGAAAAAAGCTTTTCTCTTTTTATAAGTTTCATACTCAATGGAGTATTTCAGCTATTCCACTTGGTGGTTATGTACGTATGAAAGGGCAAGATGATAGTGACCCTTCAAAAAAGAGTTACGACCCAGATAGCTATACAACAAAAACACCTCTTCAAAGAATCTTTATTTTAGCAGCTGGACCACTTGCAAATTTTGTTGTTGCTTTTTTCCTCTATTTTGCTATTGGGCTTGGTTCACCTAATGAACTCTCAGCAGTTATAGGAACTGTTGTAAAAGACTCTCCCGCACAAAAAGCTGGCTTAAAACCAAACGATATTATAGTTTCTATAAATGGTGTAACAATCAGTTCTTGGAATAATATGGCAAAGATTATTGCTGCATCAAATGGAGAACTTGATGTCGTTGTAAAACGTGAAGGTTTTTTAGAGCATAAATATATTACACCAAAATTACAAGAAACAAAAAATATGTTTAATGAAGTGGTGCAAAGAAAAATGATAGGGATCTCAGCTGCTGGTGTAACACATAAAAAAGAGCTTTCTCTAATTGAGAGTTTGGTTTACGCAAAAGATCAAACTGTAGCTGCATCAACTATTATTTTTAAAGGGTTACAAAAACTTCTTGTTGGAGATGTTCCTGCAAAAGAGGTTGGTGGTGTTGTAAGTATTGTAAAAGTAACATCAGATGCAACTGCAGTTGGTTGGATGAGTGTGTTGTTTTTAGCTGGACTGATTTCGGTAAACTTAGGAATTTTAAACCTTTTACCAATTCCAGCACTTGATGGTGGGCATATTATGTTTAATCTTTATGAGCTGATTATGAGAAGAGAAGTAAATGAAGCTATAATGATAAAATTAACAATGGCAGGATGGGGAATTTTACTTTCTCTTATGCTGTTAGGGTTATATAATGATATTCAAAGATTACTACAATAAGAACTTAAAAAAGGGAGATACAATGACACAATTAGAGCATAAATTACATTTAGATAGTATTATTCATAGAGTAGAAGAAGCGCGTTTAAAAGTGAGTGGGCATCATATTGTTAAGATTGTTGCAGTGAGCAAATACTCAACACAAGAGGAGATAAAGGCACTTTATGAGATTGGGCAGCGTGCTTTTGGGGAAAATAAAGTACAAGATTTAAAACAAAAAGCAGCAGATTTAGAGCAACTTCCATTAGAGTGGCATTTTATTGGGCATTTACAAAAAAATAAAATCAATAACCTTTTAGATTTGAAGCCATTTTTGTTTCAAAGTTTAGATTCAATAGAACTTGCACATGAACTACAAAAAAAGCTTGAACAAAGAGGTCAAAAACTGAGTGCACTACTACAAATAAACTCTGCAAAAGAGGAAACAAAACATGGTGTAATGCCAGAAGTTGCGAAAGATATTTATGCACAGATTAAAACTGAGTGTCCAAATATTGAACTTAAAGGTGTTATGAGCATAGGTGCTCACACACAAGATAAGCAAAAAATTAAAGAGAGTTTTGAGCTTACACACTCTATTTTTCAAGAGTTAGATGGAGCGACAATCTGTTCTATGGGGATGAGCCAAGATTTTGAACTAGCAATTGAGTGTGGTTCAAATATGGTTCGTCTTGGCTCTTTAATGTTTAACAAATAGTTGAGCTTAAGATGCAGATTTTAGAAGAAGAGGCACTTCATCATAAGTTAAAGCCTATACTTTTACGTATAGCTTCAACACATATTATACTTTTTATATTGCTTGTGGGGAATGCTCTTTTCTTAACAGAGAATGCACTTTCACAAATTGTACAGTTTGTTTTAGCTTTTGGGGTTTTTTTACACCATATAGATGATAGGATTTTAAAGAAAAATATCTTTAATGTTTTACAAACTCTTCACGATTCACAAAGTTATGAATCTGCTTTAACTGAATCAAATAATAATGCAATTATTGCAATTGATCCAACAAGAAAAATTTTAACATATAATAAAAAAGCAGAAGAGATTTTTGGTTACTCTAAAGAGGAGATGCTTTATAAAGATAATTTAGAGCTTATTATGCCAAGTGAGTATTTTAAAAAGCACGATAAAGCATCAAAAGCTTTTTTTGAAACACATATTTCAAAAGGTATTTTAAATAATACTCATGAGCTTTTTGGAAAACGTAAAAATGGAGAAATTTTCCCTATACGAATCTCTTTTGGAGTGAATGGTACTAATGATATTGTGATTGCAAATATTTCAGATATTAGTTTAGAACATGAAGCTAAAGAGGCACAATTAAGCTTGATGTATGAGATAGAACAAACACAAAAAGAGATTATATCTATGCTAGGAAATAGTATAGAAGGTAGAGACTTATGTACAAAACTTCATGTTGATAGAGTCTCTTTATATTGTGAGAAACTGGCACTTTTACATGGAGAAGATGCAGAATTTGCTCACCAAATGAGACTTGCTGCTCCACTACACGATATTGGAAAAGTGACTATTTCAGATTCTATTTTAAATAAACCAGCAAAACTCACAAATGAAGAGTTTGCTATTATGAAAACACATGCAACAGCTGGGTATAAAATATTGAAACACTCAAAAAGAGAGTTATTACAACTTGCAGCTGTTATTGCTCATGAGCATCATGAACGATGGGACGGCAATGGATATCCAAAAGGGTTGCAAGGGGATGATATTAGCATAGCAGGAAGAATAGCCGCTATTGCAGATGTATTTGATGCACTCTCTGCAAAAAGGGTTTATAAAGAAGCATGGCCAGATGAAAAAGTTAAAAAAGTTATGCAAGAGGGGATGGGTACACAGTTTGACCCAGAACTTTTAAAACTCTTTTTGGAACATTTCGATCAATTTATAGAGATACGAGATAAATTACAAAACTAAGGATTGTAGATGAAAAAAATAGCACTTACACTAGCAGCACTCTCTTATACACTTTTAGCAAATAGTTACTATGCAAAAGTACAACCGTATGAGATACGAGATATCAGTGCAAATACTGCAGGAAGAGTAGAGATTGTAAACTACGATATGTTGGGAAAAACACTTTCTAAAAAGCCTTATGTTGTTTTAGATGATGCCCTAGAGCGTAATGAGTTAAAACTTTTAAAATTTAAGTTGGAGTATTTACGTTCAACACTTAAACAAACTCAAAAAATTTTAGAAAACCAAAAAGAGGTTTTTGAGAAAAAGAAAAAAAATTATCAAAGTGTTTTAAAAATGTCTATGAAATCTCAAGTGGAGAAAGATAGAGAGTTTTACAATCTTAAAGCAAGTGAAGATAGTTACCTTAACACAAAAAATTCTATAGATAATTTGAAATTAAAAATAGAAGATTTAAAACAACGTAAATTTTTCTTAGAAAAAACTATAAAAGATAAACACTTTAGTGCAAAAGGTTTTACTCTGTATAATCTTTTTGTAAAACCAAAACAGTTTGTAGCTATGGGGATGAAAGTTGCTCAAGTTGCAGATGAATCTAAAGCAAGATTGGTTATCTACCTAGATAGAGAAGATTTACAAAATTATAAGCAAAAAGTTATCTATATTGATGGTAAAAAAACATCATATAAACTTTCGCGTGTAAGAAATATTACAGATAATGTAAATATATCTAAGTATAAGGCAGAGATTATTATACAACCAACAAAAATCTTTTCAAATCTTGTTCACGTGGAGTTAAAAGATGAGTAAAACAACAGCATGTCCACTTGATTGTTATGATGCTTGTAGTATAGAGTTTAAAGATGGAAAAATCACTCCTGTAAAAGAGGGTTATACAAATGGATTTTTATGCCCTCATTTAAACCATTATACAGAGTTTGAAACAATTAAAAAGCCACGTTTTAACGGCAAAGAGATCTCTATGAATGAAGCTTTAGAGATTTTAAAAGGGATGCTCCAAGAGGCAATGCCTAGTAAAACGTTGCATTATAGAGGCAGTGGAAATTTTGGGCTTATGCAAGAGGTGATAGATCATTTTTTTGCTTCCTATGGTGCAGTTTTAACAGATGGTAGTTTATGTGATGGTGCAGGTGAAGCGGGGATAGTAGCGGGTAGAGGTTTAAACGCAATACTTACACCTGAAGATATTGCAAAAAGTGATGTAGTTATATTTTGGGGGAGAAACCCACACACTACCTCTTCACACCTTTTACCACTTTTAAAAGAGAAAACTATAATTGTGATAGACCCAGTAAAAACACAAATTGCAAAAGAGGCAGATTTACATATTCAGCTTAAACCTCATGGAGATTATGCTCTTGCTATGCTTTTGTGTAGATTTTTACATATTCATGGTGATAGTGCTGAGGAGTATATGAAAGAGTATGCTCCAGAGTATCAAGATTTTTATGAAATAACGCAAACAATTCGAATTAAAGCAACAGTGGATGAGATAGATGTTTCTTTAGGTGATATTGGTGAGCTTTTAGCTTATGTAACAGGTAAAAAAGTTGCTATTGTTGTTGGAGTTGGTGTGCAAAAATATGCAGATGGTGCAGATATTATGCGTGCTATTGATGCGTTTGGAGTTTTTTTAGGACTTTTTGGAAAAGAGGGTAGTGGTGTAGCGTACCTTGGAAATTCAAAAGAGGGAATCACTTCACCATTTCATACAAAAGCAAGAAGAGTTTCAAAAGTAGATACACTTTTCGCAAATTATAATACCGTTTTTATTCAGGGTGCAAATCCACTTTCACAAATGCCAAATACAAATCGTGTAAAACTCTCTTTAGAGAAGGTAAAAAATATTGTCTATTTTGGTTTGCATGAAAATGCAACAAGTCAGATGGCTTCTTTAGTTATTCCAGCCAAAAGTTTTTTATATAAAAATGATATTCGTACATCTTACTCTCATCATGCAATGTTAGAGATGCCACAAGTTGCACAAAGTGAGAATGGTATAAGTGAGTATGATTTAGCAAAATATCTTTGTGAAGCATTTAATATTGAGTTACAAGAGGAGAAATTTTACATAGAATACTTTAAAAGTTTTGTGCAAAAAAATAGTGAAGGTATCTTAGAGGTAAAAAATAGAAAAAAACAAACAATAGAAGATGAGTTTGAGTTTTTAGATGAGTATGACAACGATTTTAATATGAGTGATGATTATTTTTTAATTACACCAAAAAGTAAAAAAAGTCTTAATTCTCAATTTAACGTAGAAACAAATGTTTATTTGCATCCATCTTTAGGTTTTGCAGAAGGGGAAAGTGTGAAAATAACTTCTATTGCAGGAGAAGCAGAGTTTGTTGTAAAACATAAAGAGGAGTTACGTAAAGATTGTGTTTTAATCTACTCAGCAACAGATGGAGTAAACAATTTAACAACATCTAAACACTCTTATGAGGGTAAAAGTGCAATTTATCAGGAATTAAAAGTAAAAATAACAAAAATTTAAAAGGTGTCGATATATTTGATGGAACTTTTTTTGCTTTATAATGAAGTAGCTAGAAGAATAGGAGGTCTGCTATGCGTGTAACATCAAGTATGTATTATAATAATCTTTATAGTTCAAGTAATGCAAAAATAACAAGAGATTTATTTGACGTTAATAAACAAATAGCCTCTGGACTCTCTATTCAATATGCTCATGATGATGTTGCTACATTTAGTCAGACAATGGAGCTAGATAACGAGATAACAACCCTTGGGCAAATTAAAAAAAGTACCGAAAATGGTCAAAAAATTTCAGATCAAACAGATGTTATTTTAAACGACTTCGAAACAACTTTACAGCGTATGCAAAAACTTCTTGTACAAGCTGGTAATGGTACAAATGATTCTACTTCGTTGGATGCTATTGCTTCAGAGCTTAAAGGGATGAAAGAACATCTTATTAGTCTTTCTAATACTTCTATAAATGGAGAGTATCTTTTCTCTGGTTCCGCGATTGATGTCAAACCAATTAATGATGATGGAACATATAATGGTAATGATGTTGCTATGAACTCTTTTTTGGGCTCTCATACAAAACAGCAATACAATTTAACAGGTGCAGAGTTATTTTTAGGTGAAGAGGGTACTGTTAAAAAAGAGATTACAACAAATGTTGTCAATAAAAATTTAATTCAGAAGTATTCACAATTACAGGGTCCTAACGATAAAGATTTAGATCCATCTTTAACAACGCAGAGTAGTATTCGTGAGCTTATGGGTGATACAGATGATGTTGTGGATAATGTGAATAAAAAACATTTTTTTTATATTCGTGGTGTTAAAAGTAATGGTGATTCTTTTAATAAAAAAATAGCAATGAGAGATGATGAAAAAGTGGATGAGCTTTTACGTCAAATTGGTGATGCGTATGGAAATACTCTTAATAACCAAGTGGTTAATGTTTCTTTAACGGAATCTGGACAAATTGCTATAGAAGATAAACTTCGTGGTTCTTCAAAACTAGATTTTCATATGGTTGGAGCAGTAGATTTTAGTGGTGGAGATCGTGCTAATGTTGAAAATATAGATGAGCTAAATAGTGGAGAGACAGATTTTAAAGAGATTATTAATCCAACAAATCCTCCTGCAAATGATCTTTATGTAAAAGAGTTTGTAAAGTCTTCACTTGATCCAGCTGCTGGAGCTGCGTCAGATATAGAAGGGCTTTTATATGATAGGGTTGCTTTTGCTAAAGATGGTTCAACATTAAGTTCAAATGTATCTCAAATAGTAAAAGAGGATAACTCTTATGCAATAGCTTCTACGAAACTTTCAGAAGTAGCAGATCTTTCTCAAAATGGTGGAACTCTCAATGGAACATCTTTTAGCCTTAAAGGGAAAGATGTTAATGGAAAAAGCTTTGATGTATCTGTAGATTTAAAAGATAGTGGTTCAACTTTTACATATGAGGGGCAAACATACACAATTTATGGAGCAGATGAACCAAGAGAGGGTGTTAAAGCTGATGATATGACATATCAACAACTTACAGATGTTATGAATATGGTAGTAGCTGATACTCTTCCTGTGGATGATAGTGCAACAAATTATGATAAAGCTGTATATGATTCAAAATTTAGTACAAATACAGAGTTAAATTCAAAAGGTCAAATCACTTTTAAAGATCTTAGAGGTTCTAGTGATACAAAAGCAGAAATAGCACTATTTGATAGCAATAGTGGGAATTTTGCAGATGGAGCAAAATCTTCTGTTGTTTCTTTTAATGCAAATAATTCTTTAACAGTTACAGATGCTAAAACAGATTTTTTTGCTACTATTGATTCTGCAATTACAGCAGTGGAAAATTATAAAAGTTTTCCAGATGCTCAGGGAAAAGATGCAAGAAATGTAGGTATTGAAAATGCAATGCATCAAATAGATATTTTACAAGATCATGTTTATCGTTCACATTCGACTGTTGGTGCACAGTCAAATTCACTTTCTAAAGCATTAGAAAGAACACAGCTTCTTGAAACAAGTACAATAACTCTTCGTTCTTCTGTTGTAGATACAGATTTGGCTGAGGCATCTTTAAAACTTAATCAGCTTACAACTAATTATCAAGCGATGCTTTCAACAGTTGGAAAAGTTTCAAAACTGAGTTTAGTTAATTTTTTATAGCATAATGCAATATATTTTCTCTTTTTTATTGCTTTTTGCTATACTTTTACCCCTATTTTAATTGAAGGTATATATTTGAGAGATACAATTTTTTATATTATTTTTTTAGGAATTTTTGTTTATTTAGGATTTGCAACACTCTTTGGTGGAAGTGGTCTTATGGGAAGTTTTGGATTGGAGTTTGCAAAACTAAATAAATTTGAATTTGGATATATTGCATATATTAATATCTTTTTACTTCTTATTCCACTTACATTTTTTTATAAAGATAGAAAGTTCGACTTTAGAACATTAGAGCTTGGTATGGCCTCTCTTTTGATTTTTTTCTCTGCTCTTTTAGCACAATCTATGTTAGTAACTAATGATGCTTTTAAAGGGAAAATTGCAACCAATTTTGTTGATTTTTTAGAGCCTTATATAGGGATCTTTGGGTTATGGGTTTTTTGGGTTATTATTAGTTCTATATCTATTTTAATTTTTATTGATAAAGATATAAAAGAGATTATTGCCCAATTAAAAGTGAAAAAAGATCTTTTACAAAAAACACAACAACCAAAGCAAGTGACACCACTGACACAACCTCAAGAGCCTTTAGAGGTTTTACAACAAGAAAGCGTTGAGAAACCTTCTAGTGAAGCACTCCATATACAAGAGGTTCAAGAACAAGAGATAGAGGAAGAGTTTTTTAACGATGAACAAGAGGTTGTTATAAAAGTGATTAAAAAAGATGAACCTGTTAAAGAGGAATCTCAAGAAGAACAAAATGAACAAGTAGAGGAGGAACCTTTTGAGGCTCAAGAAGAGAGAGAAGAGGAGAAGGCTCAAGAGGAAGTTCAAGTAGAAGAGATAGTTATAGAGGAAGAAAAAGAGTCAGAGATTGAATTAAAACAAGAGGAGCCTAAAAAATCTACAAATGCAGTGATTGTGAATGAACTTGAAGAAAATAGTAAACTTTTAGCAGAGCTTGAGAGGGGATCAATTGAAAAACCAAAAGATTTTAATTTACCATCTCTTGATTTTTTACAAAAACCTTCTACAAAATCTACTGGAGTAGATGAGAATGAGCTTGATGATAAAATTCGCTACCTTATAGAAAAACTCAAACATTTTAAAATTGATGGAGATGTTGTAAGAACTTATGCAGGTCCTGTTGTTTCTACTTTTGAATTTAAACCAGCAGCAAATGTAAAAGTGAGTAAAATTTTAAATCTTCAAGATGATTTAGCAATGGCACTTTCAGCAGAAACTATTCGTATTCAGGCTCCAATTCCAGGTAAAAATGTGGTAGGGATAGAGATTCCAAACGATACGGTAGATACAATATATTTGCGTGAAATTTTAGAATCGAAACTTTTTCAAGAGGCATCTTCTCCACTAACTATTGCACTTGGAAAAGATATAGTTGGAAAACCTTTTGTAACTGACCTTAAAAAACTGCCACACCTTCTTATTGCAGGAACAACAGGAAGTGGAAAAAGTGTGGGTATTAATGCAATGATTTTGTCAATGCTTTATAAAAACTCACCAGATCAACTTCGTTTGCTGATGATTGACCCTAAAATGTTGGAGTTTTCAATTTACAATGATATTCCCCATCTTTTGACTCCTGTTATTACAAAACCAAAACAGGCAATTATTGCACTAAACAATATGGTAGCAGAGATGGAGCGTCGTTATGAGCTTATGGCAGATAGCCGCACAAAAAATATTGAAAACTATAATGAAAAAGTAAAAAAAGAGGGTGGAGAGTTTTTCCCTTATATTGTTGTAATTATTGATGAGTTAGCAGACTTGATGATGACAAGTGGAAAAGATGTTGAGATATCTATTGCACGTTTAGCACAAAAATCTCGTGCGTGTGGTATTCACCTAATAGTTGCAACTCAACGTCCATCAGTTGATGTTGTAACAGGGCTTATTAAAGCAAATCTTCCTTCACGTGTATCGTATAGAGTTGGACAAAAAGTTGATTCTAAAATTATTTTAGATCAAGTTGGTGCAGAGTCACTTCTTGGTCGTGGAGATATGCTTTTTACACCTCCAGGTGCTGTTGGACTTGTAAGGCTTCATGCTCCATGGGCAACAGAACAAGAGATAGAAGAGATTGTAGAGTTTATTAAATCTCAACGCGAAGCAAATTACGATAAAAGCTTTTTACTTGAAGATAATGAGTCTGAAGGGGGAAGTTCTAGAGAAACGTATGAGGAGCTAGATCCACTATTTGAGGAAGCAAAACAGGTTGTTTTAACAGATAGAAAAACATCTATCTCTTACCTGCAGCGTAAACTTCAAATTGGTTACAACCGTTCTGCACGTGTTGTGGAACAACTAGAGGCTGAAGGGGTGCTTTCTGCTCCAAATGCTAAAGGGACAAGAGAAATTCTTTTATGAAACCAGTGTTGAGGTTTGATGGGTATGAGAATTTTTTTCGTGTTTATATAGAGAATTTTAATGCCCTTAGTGTTGCAGAAATTCAAGCTTTTGAAGATTTTGTAAAACAAAGAAGAGGAGTTTTTTCGTTTGATGGATATTTTGATATTCAAAGAAAACTCTCTTTTGAAAGTTTTGTAAAACTTATGACCTCTTTGGGGTTTGATGCAGTCTATGAAGAGATTATCCACGAAAAAAACAGACCAAGAATAGATTTTGGTCAATATAAAGGGCTTTATTATGATGAGTTACCCGATTCGTATCTTTTATGGCTTAAAAATAATCTTATAGGGAAAGATAAAACTTATATTAATGATGAGATTTCTCGTCGTGGTTTATAAGCTAGTTAGGAAACTTTTGCTACAATTTGTGACTTTTTTTTAAGGGTGTGTAAAATGTTAAAAGATTATATCAAATATGCCTATATGGCAAAATTAGGATATAAATATATCGGTATTTTTAAAAAGACCTATTTTGATCCCTTTATATCGTTAAAACAAGGGTATAAAAACCTCTCGTTAGCAAGACAAGAATACTCAAAAACTGTACTAGAGTATCTTAATATTGAAGTAAAAATAGTAGGTACACTCCCACAAGAAGATAAAATTCTTTATGCAATTAACCATCGTTCACTACTAGATATTATTGTAATGGAGAATATTTTTTCTGAGTTTGACAAAAGTGGTGTTTGGATAGCAAAACAAGAACTTTTAGATGCTTTTTATGGGAAGTTTTTTGAATATAGTGCTTGTATGAGTGTTGATTTAAACAATGGTAAGGGTATGCTTAAGTTCTTTAAAGAGCTTAAAAAAACACTTGCAAAAGTTGATGACTTGAATGTGTACATTTTCCCAGAGGGTGAGCGTTACAATGGTGAGGGTATAAAAAACTTTCAAAGTGGGGCAGAGAAGATTGCAAAAGCAAATAAATTAAAAATTGTTCCTGTATTTATTAACGATAAACTCGAAAAAGTTTTCCAAGAAGCACCTTTTGAGCAAACAAAGGTTGTAGAGGTGCATATTGGAGAGATTATAAAAGAGGGAACTTTACAAGAGAATTATCAAAAACTTATGCAAAAAGCACAAGAGGGAAAATAGATGAAAAAAGTAACACTTGGGGTAAATATAGACCATGTAGCAGTTTTACGTGAAGCTAGAAAAGTGAATGACCCAGATATTATGCAAGCACTTTATGTTGCAACACAAGCTGGTGCAGATCAAATAACAATCCATTTACGTGAAGATCGTCGTCATATCCATGATGATGATGCTACAAAAATTATTCAAAGCTCTGCTATACCTGTAAATTTGGAATGTTCTATCGATAAAGAGATAGTAAAAATTGTAAAAAAACTACAACCTCACCGTGCAACACTTGTACCAGAAAAACGTCAAGAGGTTACAACAGAGGGTGGACTAGATCTTTTTAAATTTGAAAAAGAGATAACTTCTGTTATTGCTAAATTACAAAAAGCTGGAATTGAAGTTTCTTTATTTATTGACCCTACAAAAGAGGCTATTGCACAATCTAAAAAAGTGGGTGCTACAATGGTAGAGCTGCATACTGGACACTTTGCAAATAGTTATGCGATGTTAAACTCTGCACTGTCATACTCAAACCATAGTGTAAAAGAGTTAGAACTTCCACGCAATACTCTTCAAAAAGAGGTGCAAAAATCTCTTAAACAACTCAAAGATGCAGCAAAATATGCTAAAGAGAT
>Ga0256828_1001972_pt1 | contig 12518 bp, 10 predicted proteins | sample CV88metaG_FD_185993 | JGI IMG/M metagenome (GOLD analysis project Ga0256828, IMG submission 185993) | Hydrothermal vent microbial communities from East Pacific Rise, Pacific Ocean - CV88 | ecosystem: Environmental > Aquatic > Marine > Hydrothermal vents | place: Pacific Ocean: East Pacific Rise... | reverse complement strand
AAGCCTTGGAAGACTTAGTGATGGTGGATGGATAGTAGCTAGTGAAACTTGTGCGTTTGATTTGGTTGGAGCTAAGTTTATAAGAGATGTCAAACCAGGAGAGATGCTTATCTTTGAAGAGGGGTGTGAGCCTGTAAGTGAACAGATATTTGAGCCTGATTTCCACCCTTGTGCATTTGAGTATATCTACTTTGCTAGACCAGATAGTATCATAGATGGCAAAAATGTATATCAGATGAGATTACAGATGGGTAAAAAACTAGCTCAAGAAGTCCCTGCTGATGTGGATTTGGTACTACCTGTTCCAGATAGTGGAGTAGCAGCAGCCAAAGGGTTTGCAGATGGACTTGGTGTGCCTTTTGAGATGGGGATAGTAAGAAACCACTATGTAGGAAGAACATTTATCGAGCCAACTCAAGAGATAAGAGATCTCAAAGTCAAACTCAAACTCTCTCCTATCAAACACCTTATAGAGGGCAAAAGAGTAGCTATCATAGATGACTCTTTGGTTCGTGGTACTACATCTCGCCAGATAGTCAAGATGCTCAAAGAAGCAGGAGCATCAGAGGTGCATATGCGTATAGCAGCTCCAGAGATCAAATACCCTTGTAGATACGGTATAGATACTCCAACAAAAGCTGAGCTTATATCTTCTAGCAACTCAGTAGAAGAGGTAGCTAAACTTATAGGTGCTGACTCTTTGGGCTTTTTAAGTATAGATGGTTTGGTAGATGCATTAGGCAATGATAGAACTTACTCACTTGTGAGTTTCGATGGTAACTACTTTGCAGGTGGCAACGCTGATAGTGTAGGATGTAGTATAGCCTAATGAAAAAAGTGCTTATCCTTTGTACTGGTAACAGTTGTAGAAGTATCATAGCTGAAGCTCTTATCAATGCCAAACTTGATGGTATCCAAGCTTACAGTTCAGGAGTAAACCCAAGTGGCAAAGTCAATCCAAATGCCCAAAAGGTACTCCAAGAGTATGGGGTATGGAGTGATGAGTACCACTCAAAAACTTTGGATACTTTATCTGATATAGAGTTTGATTTGGTAGTTACTGTGTGTGACCATGCAAACGAAACATGCCCTACTTTTGCTTCAGATACACCTGTGATACATATAGGATTTGAAGACCCTGATGGCAAAGAGTATAGTGAATTTATTAAGACTTATGAGCAGATAGAGGATAAACTTTTAAAAGAGATAGAGCAAATTTTATTATAATACTATTTGACTCTGCTTTCTTTCTCTTCTATCCCACTCATACCAAATCTTCTAGCCAATTCTTGTTTGACACGGTCTGGAGATATATCTCTATATCCTAGTCCAACAAGAGTATGATACAATAAATCAGCACTTTCATAGATAACTTGTTCATCGCTTTCTTTATCTATAGCTACACATACTTCATCTGCTTCTTCACGGATTTTGCTTAGAAGTAACTCTTTGTTATCAAGTAGTTTTTTTGTCCATGATTTTTGCTCTTTTGGTGCGTTTTTTCTCTCTAGTATAGTATGGTATAGTGTATCTACTACACTATATACAGAGTTTATATCTACCTCTTGAGCTAGTATCTCTTTGTCTTCTTTGATAGAAGTAAAAAAACAGCTTCTTCTACCAGTATGACAAGCTACACCATTTTGATTGATTTTTAAAACTATAGTATCACTATCACAATCAAGCAGTATATCTACTATCTCTTGTGTATGTCCTGAACTCTCTCCTTTTTTCCAGATGCGTTGTTTGCTTCTGCTAAAGTAGTGTGCATAACCAGTTGAGAGTGTAAGTTCAAGTGCTTCTTTGTTCATATATGCCAACATCAAAACCTCATTGCTGGAGGCATCTTGTGCAATAGCAGGGATAAGTGGGTTTTTGTTCCAATCAATTTTCATAAATTTCTCCTAATACAAGAGGGTAGAGAGAAAAGAGATAGAGATTAGTTCTATGCTCTATGCTCTACGCTCTTTGTTAATTCTGTGTTGAGATAGTTTTTTGCTCTTTACCTTTAGCATCTACCCAGATATTTGGTACTGCACCTCCAGGAGTAAGGAAAATCTGAGTATCTTTATTTACTTTGAGTGCTTTGTTAAATTCTAGTTGAGTTTTGATCTGTTCTAGTTGCAATAAACTAGGTGTCAAAGACTCTGCTATGATTTTGTTGGCTTGAGCTTGAGCTTTTGCTTCTATAGTGATCTGATCAGCCTTACCCTGAGCTTCAATACGGCGTTTTTGTGCTTCACCTTTTGCTATCTCTGCTTTTCTTTGAGCATCTCTTTTGGCTCTCTCTTTTTGTTGTTCTGCTATCATTACATTTTGTTTTTCTGCTTGAAGTTCTTCTATCTTAGCTTTGATTTTAGCAGGTAGTTCTATATCTCTCAGTTCAACCGAGTCCAAAATAACTGGCTTACCAGGTATTGCTTCAACTTTTGCTCTAACTTTGTCTTGTATCTCTTTTGCTATCTCTTGGCGTTTTTGAGGTAGATTTTCAGCAGTATATTTACCTATGACATCTCTAACTATCTCTCTAACTTTTGTGTTAACTATCTTGTCTTCCCAAGCTGTTCCCCATGTAGCTATGGTTTTTGGTGCCATCTCTGCACGAAGATTGTATTGAACAGCCAGATCGATAAATACATCAAGACCTCTGCTATCCATCACACGAATAGCTGGATTTCTTTTAAGACCACCTTCGTAGTTGTGGTATCCATCATTGATAGATTGGTGGTTTTGGTTGGAGTATGTTATCATCCTGATACGAGTATTGACAGGTACTATCTTTTGAAGTACAGGCACAAAAAAGTGAAGTCCTGGTTGTAATGGAGTTTCTTCAAATTTACCGGTATTTATCTTGATACCAATCTCTCCTGAGTTGATGATAGTAAAAGGTTTTAATGCATAAAGACCAAATGCTATAAACATAGCTATGATAATATAGTTTTGTTTATTTGAACTATTATTATTGGTATTTTGTTCTTTTTTAGGTGGTTGCTTATCTCCACCGTTCGATGATGGTTGTCTTTTTTTAAAGTAGTCATTCATATCTGCTGGCATAAATTTTTCCTATATATATGTAAGATAATGTTTATATTTTTCATCTCTACCATACACTACATCAAAATATGCTTCTTGTATCTTTTGTGTTATGGCACCTCTTTTACCTTCTCCTATAACTCTGTGGTCAAACTCTCTTACAGGTGTGATCTCTGCAGCAGTTCCAGTTAAGAAGCACTCATCAGCGATATATATTTCATCTCTAGTAATGTTGCGTCTTTCTATCTCTATACCCATATCTTTTGCCAACTCAAGTACTGTTGATTGAGTGATAGACTCTAGTGAATTGTCATTTGGAGGAGAGATAAGTTTACCATCTCTTACTATAAATATACACTCACCAGTTCCTTCAGCCACAAATCCATTCTCATCTAACATCAAAGCTTCATCAAAACCATTCTCTATCGCTTCATATTTTGCCATCTGGCTATTTAGGTAGTTTGCTGCTGCTTTTGCTTTACCAAAAGTCGAACGGTTTGGATTTCTAGTGATAGATGAAGTACAACATCTAATCCCTTTTTCTAACCCTTCATCTCCTAGATATGCTCCCCATTCCCAAGCTGCTATCATTGTATTGACTGGTACATTTTTATGGTAAATCCCCATTTGCCCATAGCCTAGATAAATAAGTGGTCTTAAATATACATTACCATTAAATTCATTGGCTTTTAATAAATCTATATGAGCTTGTTTTACACTCTCGTAATCTATGTTTGGTTTGATAGCTACGATTTTTGCTGAGTTATAAAGTCTCTTTGTATGCTCTTCTAGTCTAAATATAGCTAAACCGTCTTTTGTTTGGTATGCTCTAGTACCTTCAAAAACAGCATTACCATAATGTAGTGTATGAGTTAGTACATGAACTTTAGCATCAGCCCATGCTACAAGCTCACCATCCATCCATATATATTTTGCTTCATTCATTATAATTTCTCCAATAGCAGATAATTTAATTATGATTTTATCTAAAATGTGGTTAATAAGCGATTATGATAAATTGATGTGAAAATTTGATTTTTTTGCATTTTATTGATATTAGTCAATCTTATCTCTTTTAGAATTTGTCATAATATTCAATGCTGAATGTTTTTATGGCATAATTATAGTGTTTATAACTATTGTGTAAACAACTAGATAGCAATAGGGGGATATGAGGAGATGGATAAGTTAGTCCTCATATCGTAGGTTGAGTTGTCTTAAAAAAGACCCGAAATTTTATCTGAGTTAACTTAATAGTAAGTTAATCATATAAATTTAAGGAGAGGAAATGAAGTTACATAGACTTTTAGGATTTGCTGCTGTTACTAGTATGGCTGCGACTATGGCAATGGCTGGTTCATCAAATATGGATTTTGCAAAAATGTACGAAAAAGAGTGTCAAGGATGTCACGGACCTATTCACCAAGGTGGTGTTGGATCTGACCTTAGACCAAAGGCATTGAAGAAAAAAGAACACAATATGCTAGTACAAACTATCTTACATGGTAGAGAAAATACAGCTATGCCAGCATGGAGTGATAAATTCTCAGCTGATGATGCAGCAGGTATGGTTGATTGGTTGATGGACTGGAAAAACACAGTTGAACTTACACTTGATTTTGATGAAGTACATAAAACTTGGACAAAATTGGCTGATATAGATGAATTGGCTAAAAAATATCCAGTTTCAAAAGATGGTAAACTAGAATATAAAGGTGCTCAAGTTGATAATGTAAAAGATATTACATTTGCAACAGAAAGAGATGCATCATTAGTTGACTTCATCGATTCTACAAAAGCAAAAGTACTTAGTCGTCATAAAGCTGGATTTGCAGTACACGTAACAGTAACAAACAAAGCAAATCCTAGATATGCATACTCTATCTCTCGTTCTGGTAAACTAACTATGTTTGATATTGGAGCTCCAGGACAACCAGCAGTAGCATCTGTACAAGTTGGACAAGAGTCTCGTGGTCTTGCAGTTTCTCCGGATGGTAAATACATCTTAGCTGGTAACTATAACCCAGGTGGAGCTGTTCTTTGTGATGCTCATACACTAGAGCCTTTAAAAGTTTATGATACAAGCCGTGTAATTGACCCTGATGGACAAATCGGACCATCAAGAGTTGCAGGTATCGCTGATACTCCATATGGACCATACTTTGCAATGGCACTTAAAGATGCAGGACATACATATATCATAGATTACTCTAAGCCAAACTTCCCAATCGTTGGAGATATTCCAAATATCGGTAAAATCCTTCATGACTGTTTCTTGAATGAAAATGAAGGTGAAGATTATGGTAGATACTTCCAAATCGCTTCTCAAGCTAGTGACTTGATGGGTATTGTTGATTTTAAAACTAAAACTTTAGCAGCAAAAGTTTATACAGGTAAAAAATCTAAGCCACACCCAGGTCAAGGTTCATCTTGGTTCAACAAAAAAATGGGTAAACAGCTTAATGCTACAAACTCTATGAACTTTGGTTCAGTTGTTATCTGGGAATCTCCAAGCTGGGAAGTTGTGAAAAAAGTTCCAACAGCAGGTGGAGGACTATTTGTAGGTACTAGTGAACATACACCATATATCTGGTCAGATTGTGTTCTTGGTAAACCAGCAAACTACAACGAAGTACACCTAATCAACAAAGAGACACTTGAGACTGACCGTATCATCAAAGTTGGAAAAACAAAAGGTCAGCTTATCGATGCACATACAAACAAAGTACTTCAAGAGTGGGATGCAACACAACACGCAAAAGTACCTGTACTTGAAAAATCATTTGGAAAAGAGACAATCTTACCTATGCCAGATCATTTAGGTAAAGCTGTTAAAAATCCAGTACAGCCTAGACTACTTCACGCAGAGCCTGCTAACCATGGTGAGTGGACAATGATTAGTGAATGGACAACAGGTAGAATTGGTATCTATGAGTCTAAAACAGGTAAATTTATCAAGTATATCGAAAACTTGACAACACCTACATTTACATACTCTGTAGAACATAGACAGCATGTTCCAGGTGCATAATAGCACTTTCCCACAATAGAGCATTTTTGCTCTATTGACCCCCTTTTTTTACTCATGTATTTTTTTAATTTTTAAAGATAATTTATAGATAAGATTTCATCTCTTATGTCTAAATTAGCTTGTGGAGAGTATGTTATGAGATGGTTTTGGATTATTTTTTTATTGTTGTCTGTATCTTATGCTAAATATCTTGACAATCATTCATGCAAAGAGTGTCATGAAAAGATATATGAAGAGTATCAAAGCTCATACCATTCTAAAACATACTTTAGTGATGAATTGCATCGTAAAATTGCCAATAAAGTAGATAAAAAGCGTTATGAATGTGCCGTATGTCATATGCCAATGGCAGATAATCTACAAGATTTAGTAGATGGTAAGGCTAGACCAAATCCCAACAATATAACTCATAGTGATGGAGTTAGTTGCTTTTTTTGTCATACTATAGCTTATGTAAAAAAAGCTCATAGATACAATTTAAATCTAAAAGCCAGACAGGCAAAAGGATACAAGCCATCACTTTATGGTGGACTTAACAATCCAGATGATAGTGATAAACACTCTTCTTTGTCTAACCCTATATATAACAAAGTTGTATGCAGTGGTTGTCATTCACATAAACTCAATGACTACAATACTACTATATTTAGAGCAATGGATAAAAACCAAGATAGTAAAGAGTGTATCAAATGTCATATGCCCCAAGTCAATGGTGGAGCTGAAAAAATGGATAAAAGAGCCAGAGGTGTACATTTGAGTCATAAATTTTTAGGTATCCATGATAAAGAGTTTAGAGCAAAAGGTGTAGATATAAATATCTCTATAGATAAAGATACTTTAGATATAACGCTATATAATAAAATGGCTCATCCTCTTATCGTGCAACCTGCTCGTGCCAAGTATCTACAAATATCTATCATAAGAGATAGTAAAGTTGTATGGCAAAACTATAAAATCTCTCCAAAAGAAGATAAACAAGGATATTTTGCTTACAGTTTTAAACAAGATGGACACTCTATTATTATACCAGCAACTGCTACACAAAAGTTTGAGCATAATCTAAATGCAAAAGAGATAAAAACTCTTCACTATAAAGTACCACAATTACAAAAAAATGATAAAGTAGAAGTGTCTTTATATGTTGTATTGGCAAAAGATGAATGCAGTAGGGTTATCAATCTGAAAGATCAGATTTTAACTAAACCTCAGTTAATTAAAAAAACTGTTTTGCAAATCCAATAATTTTATAATAATAAAAGAGTATAATAGCTGATATATATTCAAAATTAAGGTTGATATATGAATATCATCATAGCAGGAGCAGGGACTGTTGGCTATCTGCTCTCTTTGTCATTGAGTATAAAACACAATGTTATAGTGATAGACAAAGATATAAAAAAACTTGAAAGACTTGATGATGAGATAGATATATATGTCATCAAAGGAGATATAGAAGATCCCAAAACTTACAAAGAGTTGCCTATAGAGAAAGCTGATTTGTTTATCGCTGTGGCTGATTCGGATGAGGCAAATTTACTTGCTACTTTGATAGCTGAAGATGTAGTAGATATAGGCAAAAAGATAGTTAGACTTAAAAATGATGGATTTGTCAAAAGTCATGTACTTCAAAAACTCTCTATAGATTATGCAATTTTTCCTGATATACTTACAGCTAAACGCATCAAATCTCTTCTCGCATTTCCAAAAGCAAACAATGTCAAAGCATTTCATCAAAGTAAACACAAACTTATATCTATAAAGATACAAACAAAAGAACATAAAGCTTATCGTATCAAAGATATAAGACAAAAAGATATAAGAGTAATTGGTTTGGAGAGAGCCAAAAAGCTTTTTATACCATCTTTGGATGAAGAGTTACAAAATGGTGATTTGGTTTATCTATATGGTAGCGTAGAAAAGATTTCATCACTTGCTTCAAAGTTGGATGAGTTTATGCCCGAGAGTATCAAAAGAGTTGTAATATTTGGTGCCAATACTCAAGCTCAAAAGATAGCTTTGGCACTACTTAGTAAAGATGTAGAGATAAAAATGATAGAAAAAGATACTACTCTTTGCAAAGAAGCTTCAGCTTTGCTTGGAGAGAATGTTATGGTGATAAACTCTGCATATGAAGACCATAAGCTTTTTGAAGAGGAGGGGATTAAGTATGCAGATATGGTTATAGCTGCAGGACACAATGATGAGAAAAATATAGTCAAATGTGTAGAAGCCAAAGAGTATGGCATACCTAAAGTTGTAGCTATCAACAATGATAAATCATACTACAATCTTATGCATAAGATGGGATTGGTAGTAGTTAGAGGCAGTAAAGCTAGTGCCAACTTTGAGATACTAGAGAAAATATCTTCAAGCTCTATAGTTACCCAAAGACACTATTGTGGTGGTATGGGAGTATTGTTTATGAGAAAAATCTATCCAAACTCCAAACTTATAGACAAAACTATCAAACACAAATCTATCAAAGATACCAAAGTGCTTATCACTAGAGATGATACGATATATGATGCAAATGAACTACAAACTTTTAAACAAGATGATATTGTAGTGGTAGCAGGAGATATAAAAAGAAAAGAAGAGATGCAACAATGGATATATTCTCTATAAAAAGTATAGCCAAGTTTATAGCAGTTATTGGTATAGCATTGAGTGTTTTTTTTGGTAGTGCTGTAGCTGTTGGTGTGTATTATGGTGAAGATATAACAGATTTTTTTATATTTGATATGGCTATTTTGTTGTTTCATGCTATTGTATTGTGGATACTTAGAGATTATGAAGTCAAACTTAGTATCAAAGAGGGTATTTTATCGGTTAATATTGTATGGATTTTACTTGGTATTGCTGGAGCTATACCTCTGATGCTTTATACACATGTCTCTTTTGTAGATGGTTTTTTTGAATCTATCAGTGGATTTACAACAACAGGAGCTACTATCTATAGTGATATAGAGTCTTTGCCAAAGAGCATACTTTATCTTAGAAGTCTTATGCACTGGCTTGGTGGGATGGGGATTATAGTCCTTGGAGTTGGACTATTTTCTCTTATCAATCCTAGTGGTTCTATGGCACTTTTCAAAGCAGAAGCTACAGGTATCAAGATGGAGAAAAGTACTCCAAAGATCAAAGATACTGCTTTGAGTTTGTGGGGTATTTATATACTTCTTACTTTTATAGATATGATACTACTCAAAATCGCCGGTATGGGGTGGTTTGATGCACTAAATCATGCATTTTCTACTATCTCAACAGGTGGATTTTCTACCAAAAACAGCTCTTTGGGGTATTTTGACTCTTATAGTATTTTTTGGATTACTACTGTGTTTATGGTGCTTTCAGGGATTAATTTTCTAGCACATTTAAGGTTTATAGATACTAAAAATATCAAAGCATACAAAAGTGAAGAGATATTTTGGTATCTTAGTGTATTTGTTATACTTTCTATCTCTTTGAGTTTGGCAGATATATGGATAGATCACGATAGCTATTTTCATGCACTTACTCATTCTTTTTTTACTATTGCTTCAGTGATGACTACTACTGGATTTGCTACGCTTGATTATGCTCAATGGGGAGCATTGGCTATATCTATAGTTTTTGTAGGTATGTTAGTGGGTGGTAATGCAGGCAGTACAGCAGGTGGTGTAAAAGTGATACGATATATAGTACTTTTCAAAAATATCCGTATGCAGTTTCGCCAGATGCTTCATCCAAGAGCGATACTCAATGTTTTTATAGATGGTAAAAAAATATCTCCATTTATCATCACATCTACTACAGGATTTATATTTTTGTTTATTATGACCAATATGCTAGTAACTATATATCTATTTGCTAGAGGATATGATGCTATGACAGCTATATCTACAGCACTAGCAACAGTAGGTAACATAGGTCCTGGGTTTGCACTAACAGGTCCAGCTTGTAACTATGCATTTTTTGCAGATATAGACAAAGTTATACTCTCTTTTGCTATGCTTATAGGAAGGTTGGAGTTTTATACTGTATTGTTACTTTTAAGCAGAGGATTTTGGAGAAAGTTTTAAGATACTTTTTGGAACAGAGAGTTTAGTCTCTGTCAAGTGAGACTGAAGTCTCACATCCTAAATATTTTATTGAACCATTTTGATACAACTCAATAACTCTATAAACATATTTGAGTATAATAAATCAATTTTACACAAAGAGGGATATATATGAAATATTTATTTGCGATTTTGGTACTTTTGTCTTCTATGCAGATACTTCAAGCAAAAGAGAAGTATTTTGTAGTTGAGAGAGAAAATAACTCACTAGCTATCATAGAAGATGGTCTTACAAAAAGACATATGAAAGATATGCACAATATGAATCACGGTATAGTCAAGTTTGATGGGGATGATGCTTATTTGATCAGTCGTGACGGGTATGTTGTAAAGTTTGATCCAAAAACAGAGAAAAAAGAAGCAGAGTACAAAACAAGCAAAAGTGCTATAGGATTTGTAATAGGTAAAGATTTCGTAGCTGTAGCAAACTATGATGATAAGTCTGTAGATATACTTACTCGTGATTTAAAACCTATACAGAAGATAAAAACAGGTTCTAAAAATGTAGGTATCAAGATATACAAAGATATGCTTATCTTTGCTCAAATGGACAGTGATAAAGTAAGTGTTTACAAAAGAGCCAAAGATGGTAAAAAGTTTGAACTTCTTAAAGAATTTAGCGTAGGAGAAATGCCTTTTGATGCGATGATACAAGACAACACTTATATAGTGGGTTTTTTCCTTACCAAAGGATTTGGTGTAGTTGATTTGGACAAGATGGAGTACAAACTCATCAAAGTAACAGCACAAGGAAACAAGCCAGTACTTAAAGTACCACATTTTGGTTTCTGGTCACTTAGTGCTACTAAAACTTTCATCCCAGCAGTAGGAGATAACAAAGTACTAGTTTATGATAAAAAGTTTAACTTTATCAAAGCTATAGAAGTACAAGGATTGCCAGTATTTACAGCACTAAGTCCAGATAAAAACTATATAGCAGTTACATTCTCAGGTAAAGACTTTCCAACTATTCAGATAGTAGATACAAACTCTCTAAAAGTAGTACAAACTTTTAAGTTTCCTGCCAAAGTATTGCATGTTAGATGGTCAAATGAATACCCTCAACTTTATGTTTCAGTCAATGGAGCTGACCAAGTTAGTGTGATAGATACAAAAGAGTGGTATCTTGAAAGAGATATTTATCAAGTAAAACGCCCTTCAGGGATTTTCCTCTATAACTACTAAAATTTGTAGCTTTATGCTACAAATTATCATTTCATTTGACACAAATCAATATTTCTACGATAATCTTTGACTATAATTACAATCGAGTTAATTTAAAAAGGAGAAAAGATGACATTTTCTAACTCACTCGAGTTGTTGGCTTTTCACGAAACAGCTTATACTATCTATGCATTGATGATTATATCAGTTGTTGCATGGTTTGGTTATAATCTGACTCGTAAAGAAGCTAAGTCGATTGTTCGTATCCCATTTTATGGGTATATGGCTTTCTTGGTTGCAGGTGGTGTTGGTCACCATATCTTCACCTACAATGCTATCCCATGGGTATCTCAAGATATTACAAGACATGATATAAAACCAGATCAGTCTTATGAATTTGAGATTGAAAAACATAAATGGATAGGATTACCAAAACAGATCGTAGTTCAATGTGGTCAAACTGTTAAGTTTGATGTACATAGCCGTGATTTGGTATATGGATTTGGTCTATTTAGAAAAGATGGAACACTAGTAACTCAAATGCAAGTTAACCCAGGTACTGATGTAAATGGTATCTTGGATTCAAATGATATGTTGTGGACATTTAACCACAATGGTGTATTTGATCTAACTTCTACAGAGTATTCTGGTCCAGAACAATATTCAGAAGATGGGAAAAAAGATCTTATGTTAGTAAAAGACTTTGTTAAAGTTGTAGGTTGTAAAGATGGAGGTGCCAAATGAGTATTATGAAAAATTTAATCCATGGTACTAATTTTGATGCAGATAGTTTGAATGCATTACAAAAGGTTACTCTTAGAGCTGTTGTAATGTCATTTTTGTTTTATGGATTGGTTGCTATTGAGGGTATGATTATGAAGTTGGTCGTAACAGGACCATCAAATCCACTACCTGAAATGTTCTCACATCCATCGCATTACTTCTCTATTATGACAGTACACCCGATAGTTGGTATCTTTGGTTCAACTTATCAGTTGGTATTTGCAGCATTTATGTTCCTAGTACCATTCTTGACTAAAAAGCCACTTTATAGTGTAAAATTGGCAAATGCAGTATGGCTACTTATCACTGTAGGTACAGCTCTTGCTTGGATAGCTGCTTTTGTATGGCAGTATGCTCCACTTTATACACTATATTGGCCACTTCCAGCTGATACTGAGCAGTTTAGT
>Ga0256828_1001971_pt1 | contig 12523 bp, 12 predicted proteins | sample CV88metaG_FD_185993 | JGI IMG/M metagenome (GOLD analysis project Ga0256828, IMG submission 185993) | Hydrothermal vent microbial communities from East Pacific Rise, Pacific Ocean - CV88 | ecosystem: Environmental > Aquatic > Marine > Hydrothermal vents | place: Pacific Ocean: East Pacific Rise... | reverse complement strand
GGTTAGCCTTTTATGTATGTTGGCTGTAGGGACAATCCCCCCGTGGTTGTCCATCTTTTGTTGTCCAATAAAAATTTAAAAATTAAATATTATTGGCATCATGAACAACGGACAAGCACGGGGGCGTTGTCCCTACAAACCTTATTGGTTCAATGCCACTTTATAGGTAGGGTCATCTTCCTCATAGGTACAGAAAGGTCCAGCCGTGGTGAGTACCTTTTTACAGTCAGAAGAGAGGTGTCTAAGGGTAAGTTTCTTGCCTAGTTTTTTATATCTCTCTGTTAAGTTATCAATCGCTTCAACACCTGAGCTGTCCATAACTCTAGCATTTTTGAAATCAATAATTACCTCATCAGGGTCATCTTCCACTTTAAACTGTTCTCCAAAAGAGGTAACTGATGCAAAAAATAGAGGGCCTTCTAGTCGGTAGACTTTTTTACCCTCTTCATTGGTCTCTTCAATGGCATGAATTTTAGCATGCTCCCATGCAAATACCAATGCAGAGATAATAATACCAGCAATCACAGCCACAGCTAAGTCAGCAAAAATGGTAATAACTGTTACGGCTATGAGTACAAAAGCATCAGCTTTAGGCATATGTTTAATGCGTTTTAACGAAGAGAACTCAAAAGTACCAATACTTACCATAAACATAATTCCCACTAAGACAGCCACAGGAATGATTGAGATAACATTAAAAAAGCTTACTACTAAAACCAATAACAGTGTTGCAGCAATAAATGAAGAGAGACGACCAAGCCCTCCTGAGGAGAAGTTAATCATACTTTGACCAATCATCGCACAACCAGCCATTCCTCCAAATGAACCAGAACAGACATTTCCAATTCCCTGAGCCACACACTCTCTGTTTCCATTCCCTTTTTCACCACTCATCTCATCTAAAACAGAGAGGGTTAAGAGTGACTCAATAAGACCAACCATGGCGACTAAAAATGCAGTAGGTAAAATAATTGCCATGGATGAGGCTGTAAACAATGAAGTATCTGGAAGTACAAAATGGGGTAAATCAATAGAGGTGATATTTCCAAAAAGTTCACCAACCATCTTTGTTTCAGCTCCTGTAAAGTAGACAATTAAGGTTAAACTGATAATCGCTACCAATCCAGCAGGTACAGCTTTGGTAACTTTTGGTAAGAAGTGCATAATTAACATGGTAGTGGCAATGATAATATACATCAAATAGTTTTCTGTGAATGAATTTTGAACAATCTCTATCCAGCTTAAGCCCTCCGTTGTTGTGGGAGCTAAAAATTTAAATTGTGCAAGGGCAATGACGATTGCCAATCCATTGACAAAACCAAACATGGCTGGTTGAGGTACTAGACGGATAAATTTTCCCATTTTCATAAGACCAATGGCAATTTGAAAGAGACCAGCAAAAATAGAAGCTAAGAGAATGTGGTGCAGTACCATAGTCATTAATGCTTCTCCTTCTAACTCAGGAAAGAGAGTTTTCACCCCAAGTCCTAAAGAGACAAATACAATGGCAACAGCACCTGTTGCTCCTGAAATCATCCCAGGTTTTCCTCCTAAAATAGAAGTAATAAGCCCAATAATAAAAGCAGCGTAAAGCCCAACCATAGGGTTAACCCCTGCAATAGCAGAAAAGGCAATCGCTTCAGGGATGAGTGCCACAGCAACCAATGCCCCTGAAAGAACATCATTTTTGATGTTTTGAGTAGAGTAATTTTGAAGATTAAACAATATAGAATTCCTTGTGAAAATATTGGGCGAATTTTAGCATAAGTTATGTGAAGAAGATATGCATGATGCTTATCTAAATAGACGATATTAAAAAATAATATTATAATTTTAGTTTAATATTGTTTCTTTTTAAACAAATTATGTTAAAATAAAACATAAAAATTAAATATTTAGGAAATATTATGCTAGAGAGTAATCTATTAATTTATGGAGGGGTAGCCCTTCTTCTTTTCATTATGCTACTTATGGTAATTCATCATATTAAAAAATACTTATATGTTAAAAAACTTCAATCTCCAAGAAATTTTTCACAAAAAGTACAAAATGGTTATATGAAATTAAAAAACTTACTACTTTATAAAAGTAATAAAGATGAATTGAAAAAAGCAATACAAAATATAGGACATTATAAAATAGATGGACGTTATGTAGGAGGATATAATAAGCAGACAATTGAATTTGATTCTCTTTCCTTTGTATTAGACTATTTTTATGAAGTATTGAACTATGTTGAATCTAATGGTGAAACATTTATTTTAAATTTTAATAACAGAGTTAAACGTCAAGAGTTTGAAGAGAAATTACAATTATCCTTAGGTGAACTTAGTAATAATATAAAATTTCCCTTAGAATACCTCTCTTTAGAGGAAGATACTTTTTTAGAGAAAAAAGAGATATTAGAATATCAAAAAATCTTGCTTAACCATAATATTCAAATGGCATTTATTGATGATAACTCTGATAGCTATAATATAATACTACATAATAAGAACAGAGCTAGTGAAGTAAGTAAAGCTGTCTCTTTAATTGGTCTTAAGTACCATAAAGATTTAAAGTTTTATCCTATCTTTGAATAACTTATTTCTCAACAGGAATTAAAAGTTGTGGGTGTTTTTTGATGGACATAATATGTTTTGAAAAGTTTGTAGAGAAGAACTTTAACCATGAGTTATTGCTGAGTTCATTATTGTAAGGTGCAATGTGGAGTATGGCTTCATGGTTGAGTAGCTCTTTTATTGGGTTGACCCTTTTGTGTTCAATATTAACTTTAAAACTGTATAGACGGGATAAGGTCTCATAATGCTCAATAATTTTTTTGGACTCCTCAAAGTCACCTTCTGGGTTGTAGTCGCAAAGGCTTAGACCTAATGCCAAACTTTCAGAGAAATCAAAAACAGAAGTTGAAAGTGATTCCATCTCATTCTCTGTTCCCATTAAGAGTAGAGCCTCTTTAATATTAAAAAGTGAGTGTTTTCCAAAAATATAGATAGGGCGTTTATAGGAGGTGATATACTTTTTATAATCATGTTTTAAAAATTGTGTGCGATCTAAAATAAAAAGTCCCACTTCATATTTACTAATATCAAAGTCCATTAATTGAAAAGCATTATCATTTTCCTGTGTGTAGGTAACAAGAATTTGGATATTCTCATTTTCTAAAGTCCGTAACTCTTCAATACACTCTAGTGAAACCATGTTAACCAGTCGAATATAGAGTTTTGTTTTTATAAGTTTATTACTAAGGAAAATGGCTTCATTAATTTGTAATAAAATCTCCTCTTTAGGTTGTTCCATGTTAAGGATTAAATAGATATTACGTCCAAAGGGTTCAGGAAAAACACCTTGTTTTAGATTGACACGTTTATGAACTTCTGCTAGAACTAAGGGGTTCCCAATAATAATAAGTCTATCATTGGGTAAAAGCATGGTCGCACTGTTAGGGAATATCTGTTTTTCTTGTCTGTAAATGGCAACAATTCGCCATTTTCTATGAGAGATAGACCCTACGTGTTTAAAGGCAAAACTACTACCAAATGGAATAAGAACCTCCATTATTTCACCTTGTCCTAAGCCAATGTTTTTAGCAATTAAAGGAACATTAGGTAGTTTTTCATAAAGATTAGTAGCCATGATTTCATTGCTGTTTAAAATATTTATATTTTCATCATCAATATCTAAATGTTCTCCATTAGAGACCAAAACAATGAAAATTTTCTTATCAATAAAGCGTATATTTTTGTAGGTAAAGAGAGCCTCTTTTTGATCTTCCATTACAATAAATACTTGAGAAAATTCAATTTCATCCATTAACATTCCTACTCTGTATTGGGAAGTAGGGTCAATATCAACGTAGGTGATATTTTCAATAGGAACAGAAGAACATTCACTATTTTTTTTAAAACAGGTGACATAATATTGATTGGTAAAAATACGGCTTTTCCCCATCCACTCTACAAAATATTTTGCTAGATTGCCGTTGGCTAAAATCAATACATTTTTCATCTAATTCCTAATTTTAAATCTTATGGGTATAATTCTGTTTTTATTTAAGGAATTATAACACAATGGATTTTCAGATAGATAAAACTGATGGTAAAGCAAGAGCGTGTACCATTAAAACAGCTCACTCAACAATACAAACACCCGTTTTTATGCCTGTGGGTACAGTAGGAGCTGTAAAAGCTCTCGATGCCACTGACCTAGCAACCTTTCTTGAACCTCAAATTATTTTGGGAAATACCTACCATCTCTATCTGCGTCCAGGTGATGAAGTGGTCAAAAAGATGGGAAAACTACATGGTTTTACACAGTATCCTAAAAGCTTTTTAACTGATAGTGGGGGATTTCAAGCCTTCTCTCTTTCAGACAATGTCAAGATAGATGAGGGGGGAATCACTTTTAGGAGTCATATTGATGGGAGTTCCCACTACTTTACCCCTAAAAAGGTAATTGATATTCAGAATAATTTAGGTTCAGATATTATGATGATTTTAGATGACTTAGTAGCCCTTCCTGCAACCCAAGAGCGTATTAAAGCAAGCATTGAGCGAACCACCCGTTGGGCTGAGGAGTCGATTGCCTATCACCGAGCCAACCAAGCTGAAGGGAAATCGCTTGAGCAGAATATCTTTGCCATTATTCAAGGGGGAACGGATAGAGCCTTTAGAGAGAAGTCAGCCAAAGAGTTGTGTGCCTTAGATTATGATGGGTTTGCCATTGGTGGGCTGAGTGTGGGCGAAGCGAATCAAGATATGTACGACACAGTAGAGTGGACAACGCAATTTATGCCCGAAGATAAACCTCGCTACCTCATGGGGGTAGGGACACCTGAGGATTTGGTGGAGAATGTGGCACGTGGGGTTGATATGTTTGACTGTGTCATGCCAACACGAAACGCTCGAAATGGAACACTTTTTACTTCGTATGGAAAAGTCAATATTAGGGCATCACGGTTTAGAGAAGATAACCGACCATTAGACCCAGAGTGTGGTTGTATGGTGTGTAAAACCTACTCAAGAGCTTATTTATGTCATCTCTACAGAGCGAAAGAGATTACCTACTTTAGACTAGGCACAATCCACAATCTCTACTACTATCTAAACTTAATGAAAGAGATGCGTGAAGCGATTTTAGAGAATAGGTTTCAAGAGTTTAAGAAAGAATTTTATACAAAGCGACAAAAAGCACTGTAGCTTTTTGTTAGCCAATCTTCTTCAAAATGCTATCTAATCTTGAGGTACTCAAAACTCTTTTGAGATAACCTAAAATATAAGTTGCTTTGGTGATGTAGTAGCGTGGTTTTGGTTTACTTGTAATAATAATTTTTTCAACAACTTTAGCGACTGAGAGAGCCTCTTCATTAAAAGGAACATCACTTTTCGCTTTACTTAGGTTCTCTAAATAGGCTTCTTTAAAAATGGAGTTTTCAATATCCACATTTTTTTCAAGTTTTTTCATAGCAGTTTTTCTAAAAGAGCTGGTTATTGGCCCTGTGTTGAGTAGAATAGGGTAGATGTTGGTATCTTTGAGTTCGAGTCTTAGGGTGTCGGTAAGACCCTCTATGGCGTATTTGCTGGCATTGTATGCTCCTCGACCAAAGAGGGAGACCAAGCCTAGTACCGAAGAGTGTTGGATGATTTTTCCATGCCCTTGTCGTCTCATAACAGGAATAATCTGCTTGGTACACTCATGCAGTCCAAAGACATTGGTCTCGAACTGCTCTCGTAAGATGTGAGTCTCTATATCTTCTAATGCTCCTGCTTGACCAAAGCCTGCATTGTTGAACCAGACATCAATCTTCCCATCTTCTACCAGTACTGAGGCGATGACCTCAGCAATTTCAAATGAGTTGGTAACATCGAGTTTCATCACATTCTCAAATCCCATCTTGCGAAGAGCAGGGATATGGGCTTCATTTCGAACAGTAGGATAGACTTTGTACCCTTGAAGGGTTAAGTAGCGAGCTGTTTCGATGCCAATACCTGTAGAACACCCTGTGATGACAATGTTAACCATTACGCTGTTCCATATTTGACCTCTTTAATAGCCTTAGTAATATCATCTTGTCGCATAAAGTGTTCCCCGACTAAAAAGGCATCAGCCCCTATTTTTGAAAGCTCTTTGACTGTTTCATGGTTGTTAATGCCACTCTCTGCTACAATGATTTTGTTGTTAGGAATAAGAGGAATAAGGCGTTCACTGAGCTTCATATCCATCTCAAAGGTTTCAAGATTACGATGGTTAATCCCGATAATATCTGCTCCAGCAAAAATGGCTTTGGTTAAATCTTTTTTGTCATGAATCTCAACTAAGGCTTCCATCCCTAAGTGACGAGTGTAGTTGAGTAGTTCTTTTAGCTCTTTACGGCTAAGAGCTGTAGCAATTAGCAGAACATAGTCTGCTCCATACGCCAACGCTTCAACCAGTTGATATTTGTCCACAATGAAATCTTTACGCAGTAGAGGAATAGAGGTGTAACGTCGTACCATTCCTAGGTACTCTTTATCACCTTGAAAGAAGTGAGGCTCGGTTAAGATTGAGAGGGAGTCTGCTCCCCCTTTTTCATAGGCTTGACCTATCTCCATTGGATTGAAATCTTTACGAATCACTCCTTTACTTGGGCTTGCTTTCTTAATTTCTGCAATAATCCTATAAGGATTTTCAGGTGTTGATTTCAAGACAGAGAATATATCTCTAGGAGGAAAAGGGTTGAGCGACAGTGAACGCCCCAACCACTCTAATGGGTAGTCTACTTTTCTCTTCTCTAAATCTGCTTTGGTTTTTTTTATAATTTCATCTAAAATTTGTGCCACTTTTTTACCTTTTTGTTCTTTTCATTTTCTATTACTGTTTACATTTACCATCAATTGTATTCCAGTGTTCAATAAGCTCTTCATCCTTTAAGCCTTCAATCTTAACAACTTTTTTTATGTGTGTATAAGCATCTGAACAGTTCCCTAGTTTATACTCTCCCCATGCTAATGAGTCTAAAAAATAGGTATTTTCAGGCTCTTGTGTTAAGGCTTGATTAATAATGTTTATCCCTTTTTTTATATCAATATCTTTGTCAATCAAGGTGTATCCATAGTAGTTTAAATAGATAGGATTTTGCATTCCTTTTGTTCTTGCTTTTTCAAATAGGGCTACTACTTGATTGAGTTGCTCTCTGTTATTTTTGTCTGTTAATGACTCGTAGAGTGAGATGGCTGATTCAGCATACCATTTAGCACTTTGGGTTGTATCTTGAAGTTGTTTTGCTAATTTATGGGCTTTCAAGTAATTTTTCTCTTCCATATAGAGTGTGTAGAGAAGTTCATTGTTACTATGCTCATTCTCTAAGTACTCTATGGCACCACTTAAATTTTTATTGTAAATATAACTCTCAATGACCTTTTCCACATAAATATCTTTTTGAGTACGTTTTGCCAATGATTTGTAGATAGGGATAAGTTTATCCACTCTATTTTGTTGTAGATAGATAGCCACCAATTGTAAACAAATTTTTTCACTACAGCCATGTTCTCTTGTATGCTCTTCTAATCTTTGGACGCCTGCATCAATGTCATGTAAGTAGTTTACTTCAATGGTAACAATTTTAAGTAGAATATCTTCATTGAGGGTCTTTTCATACGCTTTTTCCAATAAAGTTAATGCCTCTTGATAGTTAGAGGTAAAAATATAGGGATTTGCAGCCAGTTCAAAGTCAACAGCTTGTTGAGACTGAACAGTGAGTTTTTGTGCTACTTTTTTTGCTTCATCATATTTTCTATCTTTGAGTTGAAAAGAGAGTAGAAGACGTTTTGCTTGTAGATTATTTGGATGCATCTCTGTATACTTGATAAGCTTAGCAACATTTGGAGAGACAATACCAGCATTATAAGCTGTGTTAAGCTCTTTTAACAGGTACTCTTCGGCATGGGTTGCATTATAAAGTTCATTGTAATATCTATTACTTTGTGCATAGTTATGTTGCTCTTCTAACCAAATGGCCTTAACAATTAATTCATCTTCATTTGGAAGTTTTCTTACCTTTTTGGGTATTGAAAAGTTTTTTGGATTATAGCTTGAAAGTTTCTCTTTGGCTACAATAACTTTACTGTTTTCAGGAAGAGTGTACGTGCTACAACCAATAATATATAACATGATAAATGTTGAAAAACCAATTATTATTCTATTCATTATTCTATAATCCCTGGGCACTCTTTTTTTACCTCTTCTTTATTATTTTTAAACGTTTCCCAAAATGGAAAAGTACGACACTGTCTGGGTCTTACAGAGTATATACTACACTGTTTTAATTCATTATTAAAAAAGATACATGCATAATTCTCTTCATCAATCTTTTTCTCTACCAAAGAGTATCGGTGCTTCACCTTCTTTAAATAGATTGTAGCAAATTCTTCTACATTTAATTTTAAAAATTCAGCCATTTTTTCTATTTCAGGGTATTTTGCCCAAATATAGCCACTCGCTCCCGTACAACACGCTCCTCCACACATTTCACATGCTGATGGGGTAAATCGGTAGTTATATCCCTCTTCTGAGAGTATCATATTCTTATCCATTATTAGTAGTCTCCTTTTATACTCTGTGTAGAGGCTTTGTTAAAAGCATCTTCTGCCTCTTTATGGTACTTATTATCCCCATTAAATACAATTAATGGAGGACGAATTTTTGTTAATGACTTCGAATTCATCCGAGCAGAAATCATCACAAGTTTTGATTCTCTATCTATTTTAGAGTGAACAAAACGTATCACCTCAGGGTTAATCTTTTCTCGTTTTAATGCAAAAAGAAGCCTGTCAATCTGTTTGGCATCATAACAGAAAATAAAATATCCTCTTGGTTTTAAGAGCTTTTTCACTTTGGCAATAAAGGCATCAATTGGTAGATGATGTGCATAGCGAGCGATATTTAGATGTTCATTTTGACTTTGTATTACGTTTGAATCATAAAATGGAGGATTAGAAATTATAAAATCATATTGCTCATTTTCTGATATTTCTTGAAAGTCTCCTAAATGAGGAGTTACTTCTAACTGATTGAGTTCAAAGTTTTGTTTGGCATATTTTAACATAATATCTTGTTTATCAACAATAGAAGTTACAATATTAAAGTCTCTTGTCAGAAGTAGTGAGATAATGCCCACGCCACATCCAACATCAAGTAGAGAGCCTTTCGGGGTAAAGGTTGAGATAAAATCATATAAAAATATAGAGTCGCTATTATAAGCATACCCATTAGTTGGTTGATATAGGTACAAACCTAATCCTTTAAGTTAAAAAATAAATCAAATTTTACTATAAATTGACAATTTTTAGATAAAATTGCGACTATGAATGATACTAAATTTACAGGTGTACCACCAGCTTCAACCGATTTCTCTATGTTAGATTATGAGTGTGCCTACTTGCCCAACAAAAGTGTGCGTATGAGCTATAAATATATGGAAAAAGCAACACAAGCTTATAATACGGCTTTAATTAATCGAGGATGGCGTCGTTTTGGCTGTTACTACTTTCATCCTATCTGTAATGGTTGTAATGAGTGTAAATCAATTCGTATTAATGTTAATGATTTTAAATTACGAAAATCTCAACGCAAAGCGATTAAACGAAATAAAGAGACAGAGATAATTATTCAAAAACCCACGCTCTCTCAATCACATATTGACCTATACAATAAATATCATGCCTTTAAACATCAACAAGATGATTGGACACATCGTAATATTTCACCCAGAGAGTATAAAGAAAATTTTGTCGAAGGGGCTCATGATTTTGGAAAAGAGGTTCTCTATATGTTAGATGGTAAATTGATAGGGGTTGATTTAATTGATATTTTAGATGATGGTATCTCCTCTATCTACTTCTATTACGATCCAGATTACCCTTCCTTATCTTTGGGAACATATTCACTTCTCTACCAAGTGGAGTTGGCAAAAATTTTAGAATTACCATGGATTTACTTAGGATATTGGGTTGATGGGTGTAAAGCATTTGCCTATAAACCAAAATTTCAACCCCAAGAAATCCTTGATGGATTCCCAAATGTGAGTGAACTGAGTCATTGGAAGCCCTTTCCAGCTCCCGAAAAACAATAGATTTAAATAATAATTCATATAACATAAAAATTTAAATATTCTATGTGTTACTTTTTGTGTTTTTTTTTGCTATTACTACACAATTCCAATATTTTTTTATGTTTTTTTTAAAAAAACGCTATTTCTTCTTTATTGTTTACCTCTTTTTTGACATAATATAACTAGGAAAGAAAATTATTGATTATGGAGAATGAAATATATGTTTTATAGAAAGTTACTTCTTACAGGAACCCTCTCAACCTTACTACTGGCTACAAATCTATTTGCACAACAGAAATGTGTGGGTGGTGTCTGCTTCGTAGACTTAAGCAACTTAAAACCAACCAAGGGATTTAAATCTCATAAAAAACAAGAGATGGTAGTACTAGATACACCTAGATATGTTACTACTCAAAATGAGTCAATTGACAATGCTACTGTTGAGAATCTAGAGCAAGAAAAAATTGATAAATCTTTTGACGTTGTTATGGATAATAAACTTGTAGCTGTTTTTCCCTCTTATGTTATGACAGAGAGTGAAAAGATAGCATATGTTAAAGAACAGCAAGCAATTGCGTTAAATGAAAAATTTAATGCTCAAGAGAACAAAGAGTTGCGTAAAATTGGTCAAGTTGTAAAAAGAATTGAAGATACAATTATTAATAAAACACAAGAGTTACCAACTTCTGACTACTACTGTGATGATAATAGACGACCTATTTATCATGATGAGTCACACTCTTTTGAGTGTGTTTAATAGTATATAAAACTTTTAGGGATGTACTTTACATCCCTGGCAATCTAAACATCTTCCCTAATTTGGTGTTTCTACAGTACCAACCCCACCCCTTTTTCATCCAGTGACCGACAAATGGCATCGGAATCATTTTGGCTGTTTCATTGCTTCGATAGACAAACGCTGCTCCATCTCCTGTATCCATCACACATAAAATATTTAAATGGTTGATGTAGGATTTTTTCGACTGAATATTTTGTGAATGTTGGAAAATATTGTAAGCGATATTTTTTGCCATCACTTCGGCAACGTGACCTTGCTTTGCACGCCACTGTGGTCCCATGAGAGAGGCTGAGTCTCCAATGGCATAGACACCGTCAAAACCATCTATTTCATTATACTCATTGGTGACTACAAATCCAGCATCGCTTACTGGTAAATCAGATGCTTCCAACACCGAGTGACCTTTTCCTGCTGAGATAAACATGGTAAAGTCAGACTCAATCTTCTCTCCATCTTCAAAGAGGATTCCATCAGGTTCAAAGGCAGTGATTTTAGAACCTACTTTTTTGTTAATATTGGTCATTTTGAACATCTTATCCATCATCACCAACGCTTTGTCACCCATTTTTTGCCCAGGCTTCTCCATTGGGGCGAAGAAGGTGAGTTCAAATTTGTCTCTAATCCCTTTTTGTTTAAGCATGGTGTTGACATTAAAGAGAACTTCAAAGGCAGGTCCACCACGTACGGCTGAGCTGTCTTTTGGGTTACCACCAAACCCCATGGCAATTTTTCCTGAACCTTTTGCTACGAGTGCATCGAGCTTCTCTTTCATCTGTACAGCCTCTTCAGGTTTTCCACAGATAGAGAGGGTGTTCTCCATCCCTTTCATCTCAATCTTATCTTGTCCGAGTGCGACCACGATGTAGTCATATTCATCCAAAATACGCCCTGAAGCCAAAGTAACTTTTTTCGCTTTCGCTTCGAGAGCTGTCACAGCGTCAACAATCAGTTTAAATCCATGCTTCATGGCAATTTTGTCTAGGGGAACAGAGATATTCTCTTTGGTTGTTCCCCCTGTTGGAATCCAAATTGAGGTTGGATAGATATAGAAGTAGTCTCGGTCACTCACCATAGTAACATCAAGATTTTCCTCTTTTTTCAAATAAATAGACGCTTCAACACCAGCAAAACCACCACCTAGAACTAGGACTTTTTTCATCATTGATATACCTCTTTGTATAATTTAAGATTATAATTTTTATAATCATATCAAATTGATAATTAATAAACCCTTGAGCAACTCAGGGGATATTGGTTTGTAACGAAACCACACACAAAAATAACTGATTTAGGAATAATATTCGATAAAGTAACATTATAATTACTATTAGTATAGAATACTTTAACAAATTATTTTAACTAATAGGAGACTATATGTCATTACTAGCAGATTACAGAAAACACACAGAAGAGCGTGCAACACTTGGTGTTCCACCTTTGGCACTAACAGCTGATCAGGTAGCTGAATTAGTAGAACTACTTAAAGCGTCTCCAGTTGCAGATGCAGATTACGTTATGGAGCTTTTTACCCAAAAAGTACCAGCAGGTGTTGATGATGCAGCGTATGTAAAAGCAGCATTCTTAAATGACATTATTCAGGGGAATACAGCGTGTTCAACCATTGATGCTGTAGAGGC
>Ga0256828_1001970_pt1 | contig 12528 bp, 9 predicted proteins | sample CV88metaG_FD_185993 | JGI IMG/M metagenome (GOLD analysis project Ga0256828, IMG submission 185993) | Hydrothermal vent microbial communities from East Pacific Rise, Pacific Ocean - CV88 | ecosystem: Environmental > Aquatic > Marine > Hydrothermal vents | place: Pacific Ocean: East Pacific Rise... | reverse complement strand
TCAAGTTTTAATTCACTTACCGCTTTCATAATACCAAGAACAGCACAAGCACCTGCTTTGTCCATCTTCATTGTCACCATACTTGTCGCAGGTTTAAGACTAAGTCCGCCACTGTCGTATGTAAGACCCTTACCAACAAGTGAGATGATTTTTTTTGCATTTTTTGGTTTATATGCAAGGTGAATAAGTTTTGAGTCGTGGCGTGAGGCACGTCCAACTGCTAAAAGAGCATCACATCTCTCTTTTTGTAACTCTTTTTTGCCCAGTATCTCACACTCAAGAGTGTTCTCTTTTGCAAGTTTTTTCGCGATTTTTGCCATTTGGGCAGGGTAGAGGTCATCTGGCGGTGTATTTACCAGGTCACGTGTAAAGGCTGTTGATTCTGCTCTAATTACAGCTTTTTCAAAAAGTTTTGTCATATCTTTTATATTTTCACATAAAAGAAAAAGGTTTTTTATCTTCTGTTTTTTTGCTTTTGATTTATATGTATTAAACTCATAGCCACCTAAAATAAAACCTTCAACAATAGCTGTAATGCTCTCTTTGTTTACTTCAACAGCAAGTGATGTATAGTTGTATCTTTTAATCTCTTTTGCAACAGCTGCTACAGCAGTTCTGAGATTCTCTTCACTAAAATCATCCAGACCGCAAAAAAGAAGAGATTTTCCGTGCATCTGTGCAATGCTCTCCTGTTGCGCAGTAAATCCTGATTTTTTCAATGTCTTTTTAAATTTTGCTTTCTCCAGCATTTTTGGTGTTAAAAATTTAAGCGTGAGACCTTTTTTTGTCTCAAATGTTTTTTTATTTATTAATTGTATATCCATCTGTTTTCCTGTTCGTTTGGAGTTTAAGTAACTATATCATAGCAAAATATTAGAAATGAAGCTCTTTAACAGAGGCGAAAAACAAATTATGATAAAATCTTTTTTATGACAAATAAACAAATTTTAATAATTGAATTGAATGAACAAAATTATAAGGTATTAGATACTGTATTTTCAAAGGCAGGATACAGTGTTGTCTCTATTTTAGATGATGTAGGCTTTAAAGAGTTTAACCAAAAAATTGATACATTTGATGCTATTTTAGTAAATTCTCACGTAGAGTTTGTTTCAGTAAATGATGTTGTCAAATTGGCTGAATTTGATACAGGATTAAAGATACCTGTAATCTATATTGACAGTTCAAAAGAGCATAATAAACAAAAACTGCAAGAGTGCTTTGAAGCAGGTGTAGCTGATTATATCAAAAAACCTTTTGATTCAAAAGAGATGTTGGCACGCCTTTCGTATCATTGTGAACAGTTGATAAAGCTGCGTGAGTATAAATTGCGTGTTGATAAACTTGCTAATTTGGCAACTATTGATCAGCTTTCAAAACTGACTTCAAAAATGCATATGCAGGCTATTTTAAAACATCAAATCAACTATTTTAATCGCTATAAGACAGATACAACACTTATATATCTGACACTTTTGAATATTGACAAACTTATTGGAACTTTTGGTTTTGAAAAAGGAGAGAAATTTATCTCTCAGTTTGCAAAAGTTTTGAAATCAACAATTAGACAATCAGATGTTTTAGCTCGTTGGGCTGGGAGTGATTTTATCATACTTCTGACAAATACAAGTATTGATGCATCAGAATTTATTGCAAAAAAAATAAAAGCAGAACTCTCTAATGCGGATATTATGCAGGGCATTCAACCGGAGTTGGCTTTTGGTATCACATCTTTTACAGAAGATGATAATGTAAAAGAGGTTTTGGAGAGAGCCAAATATGCTTTAAGTGAGGCGAAGAAACAGTCTTACGGTAAAATACATATTCTTGTACCGTGCAGTTAGTAAAATATCTGTTTTTTATTGTATGTTGTTTTAATACACTGCTTTTTTCACATCAGCTTGGGGAGAATTATCTCAAAGTTGATTATAATGCAAGTAAAAAGATGCTTTTTCTTACTTTTGAGATAGAGACGCGTTTGCTTGAAGAGAACGCTATTGATGATAATAGAAATGGCATTGTCTCATATAAAGAACTCTCGGCTCACAAACATGAACTGCTGCAGAGAGTTGAGAAAAAAATAGATTTGTCTTATCAAAACAGAAATTTACATCTCTCAAAAGCCAAAGTGACTTTTCATCGATATCAAAGTCAGACATATATGCGTATAGAAAAAGGTTTTTTTGATGCAAATATCAATGGTTTGGAGTTGAAGTATAGACTTTTTTTTGAGAAAGAAGCGACGCATAAACTTTTGATTACTATTGCAAAGAAAAAAGAGGCCATTGTTGACAAAGAGCATCCTCAATATCTGTTTTCTTCTTTGTATATGACACAATTTCAACGGTTTAAACTATTTGTTCAAGAGGGTATATATCATATTGTAAATGGTATAGACCATCTGCTTTTTATCTTTATGCTGTTGATTGCCGTTGTTGTAAAATATGCTCACGCAAGGGATGCTTTCAAGCAGAGTTTATATATGCTTGTAAAAATAATTACAATCTTTTCCATTGCACATTCATTGACTCTTTTTATTGCAGGAATAGGGTGGTATATGCCTAATAGCCAAATTATTGAGAGTGCAATTGCTGCTTCAATCTTTATTGTTGCGTTTTTGAACTTTAGACATAAATATGAAGATATACGTTACAGCATAGTTTTTCTCTTTGGTCTTATTCATGGATTTGGTTTTGCCAATGTTTTAAATATAGCACAGATTCAGGAGAAGTCCTCTTTTCTAATTGCATTGTTGAGTTTTAATTTAGGGGTTGAAATTGGGCAGATAGGTCTTATTTTAGCTGTATTGCCTATACTCTTTTTTTTACTGCAGAGAACATATTATATTAAAATTTTTGACCTTTTTTCATTATTGACAATGTTCGTTTCTATGGTTTGGTTTTTACAAAGAAGTGGATTTTTAAAATTTTTTTAGATAGTAAAAAGATGCTTTTTTGGAACCGTCTTTTCTTAATACGCCAAAGTGCTCTTCTGCTGCATTGAAGTAACCTTTGTGCCCAGGATAATCAAAATAGTGAAATATACTAAAGAGAATCAGATGGGACTCTTTTTTCATCTTTGGCAGATAATAAAGAAATTTTTTAAATGCCTCTGCCTGAATTTTTTCTCCGTTTTCTCCATAGCTTGATATTGCCAAATATGCTAATAAAGTTGGTTTATGGTATGTTTTATAGAGATATTTTGAAAGATGATAGGCTCTTTGTGCCGTTGTTAAAATTTCATCTTTTTTATTTCTTGTTAATGCTCTCATCTCTTGAAATGCAATAAAGTCCGCCTCTTTTGCAGCTCTGTACAAAGAGGGATGAAAGAGTTTCCACTCTTTTTGTTCATCTGTTTTTGCATAGTTTCCAAAATCACCAACGCAGGGGCCTACAACAACCTGAGGGTCTTGTTTGAGTATTTGAAAACTTTGTAAAAATATATCATTCATCGTCTCAAGCTTTTCACAGCCGGCCATATTATACTCGGGATTAAGTACAACAATCTTTTGTCCGTGAAGTTTTAAAAGATAGTTTTTAAAATGTCGCAATTGTTGAAAATACTCTTTTTTGTGTTCAGAGAGGTACTCTTTTGATATATCATCACCAAAAAAATAGAAAATAAAAAGGGGTGTATATCCTTTGTCTATAATTTCATGCTGTACTTCATCGGCACTAAACCACTCTTCTTCCCAGTTCCGTGTAATCCAAATAGTTACACTGTTGATATTTGGAGATTGTTTGCAAAGTAGTTCTGTAATATATGTATGTTTGGCTCTTTTGTTATATTTAAAAGAGTATGTCTTGGTATCTTGTTTTTCAATATCAAAACCTCCTGCTCCGAGATAGAACGAAGCATGGAGATGTAGTGTTAAGATAAAAAGACTAAATATCTTTGTTTTCATAGTTTATAAAAAGTGTTATTTTGGATTGTGGCTGCATGAGAGGTATAATGAGCAGATATTTGTTTTGATATAGCTTTTTAATCTCTGCATGCAGTCCTATAATTTCACTCTCTACATCTTTGAGTGTTATATTTGGGTCTGTATAGATTTCAAAATGAGCATTTTGTACTGTTTCATCACTACTGTTTTGAAGAGTTAAAAGAAGCTTCTTTTGTGTAACTTTTAATTCTATATGGAGGTTTTCTCTTTGGAGTGCTCTTTTGTAAAGCATTATACCGTTCATTGCAGACATATCTTTATGCTCTTTTACATATTTACAAAATTTATCAAGGATATTGATATTTGATCCAAAGCTCATAAGATGTGTATGCGTTGAGAGTGTATATATACCATTGAGATTAACTATTGTATGGAGCTCTTTTATCATATTTTTCAATATCTCATCAGCTGACCAGTCCAGATTTATAAGGTAAGAGTAATCATCTGTTGCATGTCTGGGAATGATAAGAATATTATCTTTAAAGTAGGGTGTTAAACGATTTTCTCCCTCATTTAAAATATATTTGTAATTGCCTTTTTGTAAATACTCTAAAAGTTTTTTATCTACCTCTTCTCGTGGTGCTCGGAAACCGCTAATCTCTTTGTTTGTAAGATAGTGGAGTAGTTTGTTTGAACCTATGGTCTCTTTTTCATATACACTCTCATCTTTACCGACAATTTTTTCATGAGAATAGCTGTGTGACCCAATTTCAAGGTAGGGAGATTTGGAGACATACTGCATAAGCTCTTTATGCTTTTGTGCAAGTTGGGCAACACAAAAAGCTGTCATAGGGAATTTGTGTTTTAAAGATATGTCATGAAACTGTTTTAGATTTTCATACTTGTACTCTGTATCTTCTGAAATAAAGATAATGTTTTTACTGTCTATATATGGATAGGGTATAACAGTAAAGGGATATCGGAGATAATCAAGCATACCTCTAAAGAGTTTTTTGTATAACTCTTTTTGTGCATCCATAAAAACATAGCTTGGAAAAGTAAAATATATCCATCTTCCTTTTCCTTTGACTCCATGCCATATTAAACTGCTTTGCTGCATATTCAACTCTTCTTGCTCTGAAAGCTTTATATAGTTCGTCTGTGTCCAGTTTGTAAGAAAAGCATCTGACTCTAAAACTTTATCTGTATGAAATACAGGCAGAGGGTCATAGATGTTAAAATCAAGTGTTGCTGCTCTTTTTAAATATTTTGTTATTGGTGAGGCCACCTTTGGACTGAGATAGACAGATGATTTGTGATCAAGTTTTATTGTGTTAAACTGAGGATTTAATGATAATCCTGTAATGATATTTACAAGGTTTTTCTGTCTGTATTTTAAAGATTCATTTAAAAAGCCGCTTGTAAAATTAAAAAGAATATTCCCGCCGTTTTGAATAAAATTATCAATATTTTTTATCTCATTTTCTGATAATGCCATCATATCCAAAAGAACTATAATAGAGTTTTTAGGCAGGGTGTGTAGTTTTTCAGCAGTAACAGAGTGTGTAATATAGCAGTGCTCTTTTGCAAGTGATTTTATATATTTTACACGTTTTTCATATGTAGAATAGTCCATATTATTGTTGCTGTACATATTTTTTAGCGTTTTGGACTCCAGAAAATAGAGATTTTTCTTCTCACGCATATCAAAAAATGATTTTGAGTAGTAGTTTTGAATAAGATAGAGGCTTGTAGATGCAAGTAAAACTATTAACAGCAAAAAAGAGATTATTAATTTGAGTCCATAATAATCTTTTGATTGCGTCATAGTATAATGGCTGCTCAGAGTATGCATTCTGTTATTCCTTTGTAAAAAATAGGAGCTCTCTCTTTTCGTTCTCCAAAGCATCTTCATAACTCAGTTTTGCATTCTCTTTTTTCTTTTCTCTCGCTTTATAGAGAAAATATGCAATAACTCCAAATACCATAGTCAGCAGTGTAATTGCTAAAATTAAAAATGATAAAAATGACAGTAAATTCATCCTATTCTTCCTTTTCTTTCAAGTTTTCCCCAATTCATATCAATGGCAAACCACTCTTCTATTGTAGCAAATATTTTTGCAATATTTATAACTGTAATGAAGGCTATTCTATAAATAATTGCATACGGAGCAAGGGAGAGAGGCTCTTTTGTCAAAAGAAGACAGTATATTGCTCCTGCAACATCTAAAACTGTAAACATTATCCACCAAAACAGCAACAGTTGACTTGTCCCTGTTGAGAGTGCAAGATAGAGCATAAAAAGATCACCCCATATCTGCATAAACGGCCAAAAGATTGATTCAAAAAGCATATACCACATTACAAAAGAGATAGATGGTTTTGTTTTTAAGTTCCAGAGAAATTTTCTGTTCTTTTTTATTGCCTGTAAAATACCTCTTGTCCACCTGTAACGCTGTTTAAGAAGGTCTAAAAGGTTTTCGGGAGCTTCGGTGTGCGCTACTGCATCAGGCTCAAAATCTATTTTATACCCTTTTGCAATAAGAGAGAGTGTCAGGTCACAATCTTCTGCAAAGGTATCATGTGCATAACATCCGACTTCCATAAGGGCATCTTTACGGAACATGCCAAGCGGTCCGGGAATGATATTTACCAATTTTAAAAATGCCTGCCCGTTTTTAACCATATTAAGCCCTTGAATATATTCCAGGGCCTGTAGTTTTGTTAAAAATGTATCACTGTTTACAACATTGACACTTCCTGCAACTGCGGCAATCTTTGGATTTTTAAAGTGTTGTACCAGCAGTTCTATTGCATAGGGGTCCAGTTTTGAATCAGCATCAACACAACAGATAAGATTGCCTTTTGCATGTTCTATACCATAGTTTAAAGCTTTTGATTTGCCACCATTCGTTTTTGATAAGACACGCAGACTCTTATGACCGTCATGAAATTCAAATTTTTTTGCAAACTTATATGTCTGGTCTTTACTTCCATCATCTATGACTAAAATTTCTATATTTGGATATGTCTGAGAGATAATACTCTTTAGAGAGTGAATAATCACATCTTCTTCATTGTAGCAAGGTACGATTACAGAGACAATATCGGTTTTATAGAATGAAAAATCTTCATCTGCACTTCTTTTAATTGTCTGAAGTATTGAAAAAAACATTAATAGCAAATAGCGGATAATAATAAATATGGTAAAGACAAAGATAAGAATAATACCAAACTTTATAAAATTATTCGTTGTACTGATATAGATTTGCTGCAGATTGTTAACACTGTAGAGTGTCAGCCAAAATCCAAGTACCATAATCAGAAGAAACAGGATTGTGTTGAAAAATTTTCTTACCACTGGTACTCCAGGTTGAGTTTGCACTCTTCATAGTTGTAAGAGGTACCTGATGAAACTTTTGCACTGTTACTGTAAAGACAGCCTGCATTGTAAGAGAGGTTGTTTATAGGGTTTCCAAAGAGCCATATTCCATACTTGTAAGCTACAGTTTTATCCTTAAAGGAGTATCCTATACCCGCTTTGGCTTTTATACCAATATATTTTGAAAAAATATATTGCGGATCAATTCGTATGATTGTAGTATCTGAAAAGCTTGGAGAGTAAAAATCTGTATGCTGTTTGGTATGAGATGTGTACCATCCTTCAAGAGCTATATAGTATGAAAATGATTCATCAAAGAGTTGATTGTAATAAAATCTCCAGTCATACTGCAGTGTAAGTTCTTTGTCAGAGTTACTGAAAATATTATACTCCAGGCTGGCCCATAAATCACTTTGTCTTTCTAAAGATATATAGTCAGAAACACTTATATGATGGGCTTTTATTCTCTTTTCATAACTTTTGAGTGCATATGTATAAAAAAGAGAGTTTTGATATTTGTAGTCAATCAGGTAGTTGTGTTTTTTATAACTATTTGTATAGCTTATCTGAGGAACAAACTCTGAAAAGTCTTTAAAATGATTTGCTCCCAAACGAAGCATAAGATGTTTCCAATATACAGAGAATCCATAGCGGTATCCGGTATATTTTCCTTGGTTTTTCTTTTCTAGTGAAACTACTCCCGTATCAATACCAAAAGCTGTATTGTGAAATATATTTTTTGTTTTATAGAACAGGTCTGCAGTTTTAAATGTTATCTCTGCACTGTCATGGAAATAGTATCCTTTGAATGTGAGGGTATTATAATCACTGCTTTGGGAAGAGGAAACATGGTTTTTTTGTAAAATTGAGTGTTGCAGCTCTTTAAGGGAAGATTTTTTTGCATAAGCCAGTGTCAGGACATCCTGAGCACTTTGATGATGCTTTTTTAATGATGGAGCCAAGACTATACCGTTATATATGTGAGATTTTTGTTGTTTATGAGAATTTTTTTTTTACTCTTATTGTATGAAAAAGTATTGTGTTGCAATCTTTGTATCTCTTTGAGAGCATTATCTATATAAGGCATTAAGAGTCTCTCTTTTTTATATTTACCAGCACTCCATGTTTCTTTTGTTATTTTACATTCGCGAAGTGTCTTATCACATTTGATATGGAGTGTTTTATACCCTTTATCATGTTTTTTGTCTGTTTCATACTCTTGATAGAACTTTACAATATAGTTGTTATCGGCACTTTCTTTATAAACAGGTTCATACACAGAGACGGCAATATATTTGGAACTTTTAAATGTTTGTTGTTTTTTAAAAGCCCATAAGCTGTTGTTTTCAAAAGAGTGTGCATAGAATTTTTTATATCTATTGTAATCTTGTGACTGCCATGCATTTTTCCACTCTGTAAGAAATTTTTCAAGCTTTGGTGCAATGGTGTCAAATGATTTCTCTTTTAATTGGAGTAAAAGTTTTTTTGCCTCTTTTAGCTTATTGCTTTTCATAAGATTGTAAGCATAGTGATAGCGCAGTTCATCTGAATCTTTTGCCCAAAATACAAGTGAAAACTCTCCTGCAGCCTTTGCATACTTTTGAGAGTTTTCAAGTGCAAAAGCATATCTGTATCGTACATTATGATCTTGTGGATGTTGTAGAATATAGGCTTCATAATACATCAGTGAAGCTTGATAGTGATTGTTAAAATAGAGTGAATCAGCCAGCTGAAGCTGTGTTGATGTGATATTGTCAAAATAGGTTTGAATCGTTGCTCCGCTGTTGCTTGTAGTGAAGCGAGGAGAGATTTTTAAAATTTTTGCTTTTAATTCCAATGCTTCTTTACTCTGAGGATAGAGTGAAACTGTTTTATCAAGTACATCCAAAGCCTCTTTTGAAAAACCGCTCCAGTAGTAGTTTTTAGCCAGTAGTAAATGACTTTGAAGCGTGTTTGTCTGAGCATTGTAGTATTCAAGATATCCAAATCCCTGATAATAATCTTTTTTATTGATAAGCATAAGTGCCACATCTTTTGTAGTCTGAAGGTCATGTGGGTTTTTGTTTAAATACTTTTTTAAAAGAATCAAAGCTTTTTCATTCTGGTTGTTTTGTATATAGAGGTCTGCCAAACGTTTTATATCTTGCATATTGCTTTTTTTCTGAACTCTTCTTTCATAGATTTTTAGAAGATTTTTTTTATCATTGTTAAGCTCAAAAAGTGCCTCTTTTACTTCAAGGTCAGAGTTGTTTTCCTGATGAAGTTTTTGAAATATCTCTTTTGCCTCTTTTGGCTGTTTGTTCCACATATAGACAAAGGCAAGTGCTTTGTTTGCCTGATAGAGAAGTTCTTTGTCACTGCTGTTGTCCAATACACTCTTGAGTGCTTTTTTGGCTTCGGCAAATTTTTGATTCCATGAGTAAATCTGCCCAATCATAAGTTTTGCTTCAAGATTCTCTTTTAACATATCTCTTTGCAGTATTTTTAAAGATTGTTCTGTTTTGTTGCCCCAAAGCAGATATTTTGCTTCAAGTAACAAAGAGTCAACAGATGCATTCTCCTGATTGTAGTGATTTAAGAGCTCTTGTGAAAGATTTAGTTTTCCCCTCTCATTAAGAGCAACAGTATAGGCTTGCAGGGTTGTAAAGTTTGGATTCTTTTCAAAATTTTCTTTAAGTTGAAGATAGTTGTTCTGTTCTTGGTTTTGAAATGTCTGTGAAAGCTGTTGGAGTTTTTTATTTGTCGGGTATTTTCTTATAAGATAATTATAGAGTTTTTTTGCTTTATCGCTATTATTTGTGTAGAGGTAACAGTTTATCAGTTTGAATGCATAGTCAAATGTATAAGTTGATTGATAGAGCTTTTCAAAAAGAGATGCCGCAGAATCATATTTTCCGGTATAGTAGTAGATATCCGCCTGAATTTTAGCGACATCAAGATTTGTTTTGTCTTCAACTTTGTCTAATGCTTTTTTGCTTTTGTTGTATTGGGCATTCCACAGGTAGATATAGGCTGCTTGAATATGATATTTGTTTTTAATTGAGATGTCTGTATCGTTGAGAGCCTGATAGAGCAGGGTATATGCCTGGTAGTTGTTCTCATTATAATATGTATCAAGTCTTTTTTCAGCATCATCTGATTGTACCGGTTGCGTGAGAGCTGCTTTTTTAAATATTTCTCGGTTATACTCTTTTTTTTCTATATTCTGTTTTAACAACAGAGCATTTTTATTGTTTTTGTCATTTTTGAGTATATCTTCTAAAAGTACGGATGCTTTTATATCATTATTATGTTGTGCATAATATTTTGCCAGCAGTAGTTTCTCTTTTTGTGCATCCGGATTATTCTGGATAATCTCTTCTAAAACAGCAGGGTCCATATCTAGGGCCAAAAGGGAGAGAGGAAATATAATAATATTTAAAAGAAAGTATTTCATTATCGGATACACTCCTCAATCGCAACACTGTTAATTGGTTCCCAGACACATACAAATTCCAAATCGGGATTTGTGTTTTGAAATTTTTCAACAATTATAAAAACATCTTTAGGTACAGTGTTGAGTGCAAGATAGTAGAGTAATTTCCCTTTTTGTACAACATAATCTGTTCGTCTGCTTGTAGATTTTAGTTTTGGAAACTCTTGGTTGCTTTTTATGACAAATGCTGTAAAGAAAAGTGATTTTTCTATACATTCCGATGCAAGTTCTTTAAGCTCATCTATATCTGACATGATATTGTTGTGTTTTGGCAGAGAGTTTAACATCTGTGTATAAAAGAGTGTTCTTGTCACTTTTTGCAAAGAGAGAATTATCTTGTCAAAAGTAAAATTGTTGGCAAAAACTTCATCGCATCCATATATAAAGAGTTCATGAATATCTTCAGACCTGACGAACTCCTGGTCAAGTATGGTTACAATAGATGTATTTGGAAGCTGCATTTTAATTGCTTTGATTGTCTGCATATTTTTTTCTGTGCGTTTCATCAAAAGAATAATTACATCGGGTTTAATGAAAATTTCCTGTAAAATTCCTTGAAGAGAGTCTGCATATTTGACATTGAAATTTGGTTTGTCAAAAATATAGCTGCAAATCTGTTTCATATTGTCATGTGCTTTGTCAAGTTCTGCAATAAGTATGTTTTTAATCTTTTTTTCTTGAAGTTCTGCTGTTTCATGCTTATATTCTAAAAGAAAATTTTCTTTATTTATCTTAAATCGTAAAAGAGGATACTCTTTGTGGTGCAATACATCCATAATGTTTAAAATACGCTCATTTTTCTCATTTTTGGTTATATTGATTATCATATCACTCAACTCTTCGGCAATTTGATAGATATATTCGAAGTTTTCATGTTTTGTATTTGCAAGAAAGATAATTTTCTTTTCATCTGTTTCTGCAATTTTTACAAGTCTTTTGTAAAAATTATTGATTTCGTATCTGTCTTGAAAATCAAAAAATTCTGCTACTCTGTGAAGTACTATTATTTTTGAATCTGTATTAAGAATAATTTTTTCTAGCTCTTTTAGTAGAAAATCATATCCATATTTCTGTTTTACTGAAGAAAAATCTTCACGAAGATGGTAAAGTTCAAGTCTTTTCTTTATAGAAGCAAACTGTTCAAACTGTGTAGAGAGAGATTCTATCTTCTTGTCAAAAAGATACTGTTCCTGCGGTGTAAATATAAGTGCTTTTTCTTTGTAAAAGTAGGCAATCAGATAGAGTAAAAAGGTCATTTTTCCATTTTTTGGTCCACTGCATATTATCATGGAATTGATATTGTAGAGGGACGAAAAATCGTTTTTGTGCATTGTTAAAAGACCTTTGTACTATTTTAAAATCTTATTATACTCAAAAATAATGAGTTTTTGGTGATAATACTCTTTTTAATCAAAATGGAGTAAATCTTTTGCCTGAATCATATCTTTGTCTCCACGTCCTGAGAGATTTACAATAATGAGCTTATCTTTGATATTTGGCAGTTTTTTTAGATATGCGACTGCGTGAGATGACTCAAATGCAGGAATGATTCCCTCTTTTTGACTCAGCCATACAAAGGCATCGAGTGCTTCCTTATCGGTAATATAGTCATAAGATACCGAACCATTGTCGTTATGAAAAGCGTGTTCTGGCCCGATTCCCGGATAATCAAGTCCAGCAGAGATAGAGTGTGCCTCTAAAATCTGTCCATCTTCATCTTGAAGCAGGTAGCTCATTTGACCGTGAAGAACCCCCGGACGACCTTTTTTAAGACTACATCCGTTTTTA
>Ga0256828_1001967_pt1 | contig 12542 bp, 7 predicted proteins | sample CV88metaG_FD_185993 | JGI IMG/M metagenome (GOLD analysis project Ga0256828, IMG submission 185993) | Hydrothermal vent microbial communities from East Pacific Rise, Pacific Ocean - CV88 | ecosystem: Environmental > Aquatic > Marine > Hydrothermal vents | place: Pacific Ocean: East Pacific Rise... | reverse complement strand
AGATGAAGTGCATCGACTTTCTAAAAACCAGCAAGAGGTACTTTTACCTGTGATGGAAAACAATACAGCTCTCATTATCGGTGTTTCTACAGAAAATCCTTTCTTCTCTCTCACCTCTGCCATTCGTTCTAGATCTATGCTTTTTGAGTTACTTCCTATTGCAAATGAAAGCTTACATGTACTTTTACAAAAAGCGATAGAGAGTGCCTCTTTAGTGGTGACAGCAGATGCACAGGAGTATCTTGTTGCAAGTGCTGGTGGAGATGCAAGGGCGATGTTAAAACTTTTAGAATTTGCAAGTGGTGTTAACACTTCTGTAACACTCTCTTTAGTACAATCCCTGCGCCCAAATGCCTTGCAGGCTGGAAGTAGTGAAGCAGGGGTTCATTATGATCTTATATCGGCGCTTATTAAGTCTATACGGGGGAGTGATGCTGATGCAGCTATATATTATCTTGCTCGCCTTATAGAGGGTGGTGAGAGTGCTGACTTTATAGCTCGTCGTTTAGTTATTTTGGCAAGTGAAGATATTGGCAATGCCAATCCACAAGCACTCACTCTTACTACCTCTTGTTTGACAAGTGTTAAGCAAATAGGCTTTCCTGAAGCACGCATCATTTTAGCACAGGCTGTTGTGTATTTATGTGCATCACCAAAGTCTAATAGCGCTTATATGGCAATTAACAAGGCGCTTAAAAGTGTAAAAGAGGGTAATATACAAGAGATTCCTAAGTCTATAACCCAACAAAATGAGGGGTATTTATATCCTCATGATTTTGGTGGTTATGTAGAACAGAACTATATGTTATATCCTCACAAGTTTGTAGAATTCAAAGAGATTGGGTATGAAAAAAAGATGAAAGAGTGGTTAATAAGGCTCAAGTCACTCTAAACTATACTAAAAATTATGATTTTTTAGATAATATATCACATATGAAGAAAAAAAGGAAAAACATTATGGAAATAAGCGTTTTATCAAATGTTGTCACTATTAAAGGGAATATAAAAACGGTAGGTGATTATCAAGAGATTAAAAAGGCTGTTGATGCTGTTGTGATCAATAATAAAAATGTTGTTATAAAAATTCTTGATTCTATTTCAATGACATCTTCTGTAATAGGCTATTTTAATAAACTCATTTTAAAAGACGGTATTGCAATTTCTATGGTGGTTGCAGATAAGCAACTTATTGAATTGCTTGATGATTTAAATTTGACAAAAATGTTTCAAGTAAAGAAAGGATAGTATTGTGACAATAAAAAGTAAGTTAAATCTCATTACTGCTATTGTGGTTTCTTTTGCACTTGTCATTATTGCACTGACGGTAACGAGTGCTTTTGAAAAAAAAGCTGTGATTACACAGGCAAAAGAGTTGAATTTACTTTCTCAAAAGCTCTCTTTGCTTATTCATGAAACACAAAAAGAGAGGGGCGCTAGTGCAGGATTTCTAGGTTCCAAAGGAAAAAAATTTAGTACAATTATGCACAAACAAAGAGCCTTGACAGACCAGCGATATGCTCAACTTCAAACATATATAAAAAGTTTGTCACTTCATAACTATGAGAAAAATTTGCAAGATAATATTCAAAGAGTTATCTCACAAATGAGTAAGATAGAGCGTATTCGTAAAGAGATAGATACTTTTGATATATCTCTTAAAGATGAAGTGAAATATTATACCAACATGAACACAGATATTTTACATGTTGTCTCTTTAACTGCGAAACTTGCAGATACTCCAGAACTTGTCAAAGCGTTGAGCGCATATACTAATTTTTTAAAATCTAAAGAGAGAGCAGGGATCGAAAGAGCTGTTATGAGTGCTACATTCGCATCAGATAGCTTTGATAATGGTATGTTTGCCAAATTTATTCGATTAATGGCTGAACAACATGCCTATATGGATGCTTTTTTAAGTATAGCACCTCAAAATTCTATAGAGATGTATCATAATATTATGCACTCGGATGTTGTTAATAAAGTGGAAGAGATGAGAAATATTGCTGTTGCAAAAGCGAATGAGGGAGGTTTTGGTGTAGATAGTGTTGTTTGGTTTCAAACAATTACAAAAAAAATCAATCTCTTGAAAAAAGTGGATGATAATCTAGCGCAAGAGAATGATAAGATTTTGGCAAAACTTGAATCGGAATATAAAACTCAAACAGCAATTACTTTAGCTGGTTATACTCTTTTTGCTGTGATTATTTTTCTTATTATCTTTTTTGTCAGTCGTGGTATTAATAAAAGTGTACAAGAGTCTTTAGAAAAGATACAATGTGTTTCTAGTGAACTTGATCTCTCTTGTAATGTTATTGTAGATGGAGATGATGAAATTTCTCATATCTCTCAAGCACTTAATCGTATGGTGGGATCTTTTAAAACAACAGTTTATAATGCAAAAGATGTTGCAAGTGAAACCTCTCAAGACAGTTCAAAACTTGCACATGTTGTTGAGGTATTAACACAAAACAGTGAAGCAGAAGAGCAAAAAATAGATGATATTAATGGACTTGTTTCAGAGATAGGAACACGACTAAATGGTATAGAGGAATCAACTGTTACTGTTACAGAAGATTTAGAAGCTACTTTTGAAGTTTTAGATGGCTTTATAGAGAAACTCAATGCTGTTATGAGCTCCATAGAAAATGGAACACAGCAACAACAAGAACTTGTAGAGAAGGTCGCTTCTTTAACAGAACAGGCAAAAAATATTAAAGATGTTCTTGCTATTATTTCTGATATTGCCGATCAAACAAATCTTTTGGCACTTAATGCTGCTATAGAAGCTGCACGGGCTGGTGAACACGGAAGAGGGTTTGCCGTTGTTGCTGATGAGGTAAGAAAGCTGGCTGAGCGAACACAAAAATCTCTAAGTGAAATTAGTGCAAATGTGAATCTCATTACACAAAATGTTACAGAGATTGCAGAAGAAACGAACAGTGCATCTCAAAGTATGGGAACTATTTTTGATTCTGCACAAGAGCTTATATCTTCTTCTCATGAAACCAAAGAAAATTTAAGTATTACGAAAGAACGCTCAACAGATGTGATGCACCAAAGTACATTTATAGCGATTAAAACAAAAGATTTGATTGAGATTATGGATGAAATTATCGCTTTAGCTTCTAAAAACAGTGATTTGCGTGTTGATGTGGAAAAAGTTGTAGAAACTTTGGCAGTGAATTCTAAAAAACTTCAGTCAGAGCTTGGAAAATTTAAAATATAGTAGGGTAAATGAAGTCATTAGAATATAGAGATTTTCAGGAAAAATTAGCGTTTGAAAAAGAACTCAATATTTTACGAAACGATTTTTACTATAAGTTAATTGATTCAGATGGGATTACATTGGTGGATTTTATGTACTTTCCACTGGATATTGTAAGTGGAGATATATATACAGCACGAAGAATTTCAAAAAACAAGATTCTTTATCTTCTTGTTGATGGGATGGGAAAGGGGCTTTCTGCCTCTTTGACAAGTATGATTATTACAGCATTTATCAACCATTATATTGATAAAATGGTTGCTGGAGATGAATATAAATTAGAGATGCTTATTCATGAAGCTATAGAATTTATACGCCCTATTTTACTTGAAGAGGAAGCTTTAGCGATAGATTTTATCTGTTTTGATGCTCATACATATACGCTCGATTACGCTAAGTTTGCCATGCCCTTTGCTTTGTTGCAAACACAAACAGGTGAAGTGATAAAACTCAAATCAAACAATCCCCCTTTAAGTAAATGGACACGCTCTTTTGAAATAGACACCTATGATGTTTCCAATATTAAGAAATTTTTGTTTGTTAGTGATGGTATCACAGAGGGAAAAATGAAAGATGGAAGATTGTACGCACAAGAGATAGAAAAAGATTTTCAATCTTCTTTTACTCGAGAGGAGTTTAAAGAGAAACTTTTTGCAAAACTTGGTGATATAGAAGATGATTTGACACTTATTTTTTTAAATAGATTAGAGTTATATGAAAAGAATATGCTAGTTGAGTGTAGCTTTGGTACAAGTTTGGAAGATGTTGAAAAAGCAAATCAATGGTATATGGAGATGCTTGCTAAGTATGTTACAAACGAGAGTTTCGTGGAAAAAGGGGGATTGGTTTTTAATGAACTTTTTATGAATGCGTATGAGCATGGTAATTTAGGTATAGAAAATCATCTGAAACACCAAATGCTTGAGCAAGACACCTATATAGAAAAACTTTTAGAGCTTGAAAAAAACTGTACAAAAAAGATAAATATCAAACTCTATGAAATTAAAAATAATGATTCATACTATATTGTGACAGAGATTACAGATGAAGGGGATGGATTTGATACACAGCTTTTAAGTACTATCTTCCGAAATGCCCAAATGTTTAATGGTAGGGGTGTTTTTGTGTCACGAAAAAACTCTCTTGGTATCTATTATAACACGAAAGGAAATCGAGTTTTATTTTTAAATAAAGTTTAATGCTAATGTTATATAATTGTACAAATTGAAAAAAGGATAGCATATGGCAGAAAATTTATCATTTGAGGAAGAATCTCTCAATTACCATAAAGCACAAAGTGAATTTGACACAAACGGAAAAACAGGGACACTTTTAACAAAAAACTGTAGTACAGAAAAAGAGCTTGCAATGGCATACTCTCCAGGTGTTGCGTACCCATGTCTTGAAATTGAAAAAGATGAAGAGAAAGCGTATGAGTATACAAACAAAGGGAATCTTGTGGCAGTTGTAAGTGATGGTACTGCTGTTCTTGGTCTTGGTGATATCGGTCATTTAGCTGGTAAACCTGTTATGGAGGGGAAAGGTGTTTTATTTAAAACATTTGCAAATGTTGATGCTATTGATATTGAGTTAAATACAAAAGATACAGAAGAGATTATCAAAATCGTAGCTTCAATGGCTGATAGTTTTGGTGGTATCAATCTTGAAGATATTTCAGCACCTCGTTGTTTTGAGATTGAAGATCGTTTAAAAGAGATCTGTAATGTACCAGTTTTCCACGATGATCAACACGGTACAGCTGTAATTACAACTGCTGGTCTTATTAATGTTATTGAGATGAGTGGTAAAAATGCTGAGGACTTAAAAGTTGTTGTTATTGGTGCTGGTGCATCAGGAATTGCTTGTGCTTCAATGTACAAAGAGTTAGGTGTGAAAAATATTACTATGTTAGACTCTAAAGGTGTTATTCATAGTGGTAGAGATGATTTAAACAAATATAAGCAAATGTTTGCATTTGAAACACCAGACAGAACTTTAGAAGATGCTGTAAAAGGTGCTGATATGGTTCTTGGTCTTTCTGGCCCAGATTTAATCACTCCAGAGATGGTAAAAACTATGTCTGATACAAGCCCTATTATCTTTGCTTGTGCAAATCCTAATCCAGAGATTAAACCACCAGTAGCTAAAGAAGCTCGCCCAGATTTAATCATCGGTACTGGTAGAAGTGATTATGCTAACCAAGTAAATAATGTTCTTGGTTTCCCTCAAATTTTCCGTGGTGCTTTAGATGTTAGAGCTACAAAAATCACTGAAAATATGAAAATGGCTGCATCTCGTGCACTTGCTTCTCTTGCAAAAGAGGAAGTTCCTGCTCATGTTAAAGCTGCGCATGGTCGTGGTGATGATATGACTTTTGGTCCTGAATATATCATCCCTTCACCGTTTGATAGACGCGTTCTTGTGTATGTTGCTTCTGCTGTTGCGCAAGCTGCTATTGAAGATGGTGTTGCTCGTGTAAAAGATTTTGATATGGATGCATACAGAACAAAACTACAAAGATTAGCTGATCATTTAGATGGTAAAATCTAAGTAGATTCTTCTAAGAAGAGCTTGAAAAAGCTCTTCTTAATAAAATATTACTGAGGTGTAACAAGAGTTGCAACAGTGGCAACTATATACAGTAGTATGAAAGCACTAAAGAGTGCATAAACCCAAACAACCCATTGGTTATAACCACCCACTTCTCTCATTGTTTCGATTCTTTTGTTAATATCATCTATTTTAGATTCTATCTCCTCTTTTTTATTTTTATACCCTTTGTAAACAAAGTAAGTAGAGAATCCACCAGAAAGAATCATGAGTAAAATACTGGCAAAAGGGATAGCTCCTGTGATAACACTTAAAATAAAAAGTACAATAGCTGGAATATACTGTTTTCTATAGAGTAAAAATGCCCAGCCTCCACCAAATGCCCACCAGCTCCAAACCCATTTCATAGAGTCTATACCATTGATGTCAAATTTTGAAAAAGCGTTTTGATACCAGAGTGTTTTTTCAGGCTTATTGACAAAAGCTTCTATCATTTTCTTTTCGTATTCATTGTTGTTTGTATACATAGTTTTCCTTTTAAAAAAGTGTAGGCTCTAAAGCTTTAATCTTATATGAGCGTCTGTGTAAAGGGCAATAACCATATTTTTGGATCATCTCAATATGGAGTTTTGTACCATACCCTTTATGTTTTTCAAAATGATATTGGGGGTATTTGGATGCTTCTTGTAAGATTACTCTATCTCTGGTTACTTTGGCTAAAATACTTGCAGCACTCACCTCCATCACTTTTGCATCTGCTTGTATCATAGATTGTAAATTTTGTATACCAAAAGTGGTGTTACCATCGAACAGGTATTGCGTAGCTTGGAGTGTTTGCATAATCTGATGCAGTGCATTTTGTAAAGAGAATGAAAGTCCATCTTCATCTATTTTTTGGGAAGAAATAGAGACAATATGGTAAGCTTCGGCTTCTTTTATAATTTGTTCATAAAGTAATTCTCTTTTTTTTGGAGAGATTTTTTTGGAATCATTAAGCCCTTTTATAGGGTTATGTAAGATACATCCTGCAACTACTAAATCACCAGCAAGGCAGCCTCTTCCTGCTTCATCTATACCACATAATATTTCCATTGTTAATCTCCAAGTGCCCAAATATCAAAAGGGATTATATCAACTTTTAGCAAAGGATGGGAAAGTGTTCCCTCTTTATTCATTGTAATAACACTTACTTTTTCTATGGCATGTGTCAATAAAAAAGCTTCAAGAGCTTCTAATTTTTTAAAGAGTCGTCTTTCATCAGCAAAGGGTTTACATAAAATGATTTCATGCTCACTTGGAATATAAAAATCAACACCATCTGTGTAAAAACATTCTGTATTTGCTTTGCGAAGTTCTAAATAAACCATATTTTCAAAAAGGGTAGAAAAATTTTTTTCAATACTCAATGCTGTTTTTAGTGTTGTGTCACAAAGATATATCTTTTTTGTAGCACGGGGATGTTGAAATTTTTCTAAAAGATGTATATAGTTTTTTTCTACCATTTTTTGGAAATAAAGATAGAGTTTGTCTTTTGATATTTTTCTTTGAAGTTTGAGCCTTTCATAAAGTGTATAAGGGGAGAGCTTTTGAGAAATAAATTTTGCACAGAGTTGTAAAAGATCAAACTCAATTTCATGGAGACTATATCGTAACATCTTTTGAATATAGATAGTTCGTTCATGGGCATGAAGTGTGTGCATAGAGGGAAGTGTCCCTAGTTGAAAAAAGTGATTGAGAGCTGAAGAATCATATTTATGCTCAAATGCTAAAAACTCTTCATAATCTAATGGGTAGAGTAAAAGAGATTCAAACCCCTCTAAAACATAGTTTTCTTGAGAAATTGTAATGATTTGTGTTACATTAGGGAACATATATTGAGGTGTGTAGTTGTCAAAAACAAGAGTTTTTACGCCATTTTTAGAGCAGAAAGCTGGAAGAATTTTATTGAATAAATCTATTTGAATACGAACATCATTACAATCCACATAAAGATAACTATTTTTTTTTAAAGTGAGCAAATAGTTTCTTACAAGAGCTGTTTTTCCACTGTTTGAAATACCTCTGATATGGTATGAATTGGTACCTAAACATATTTTTCTATCGTGAAAACGCTCATGTGAAAATTCAATTTTGTACAGTTCTTCTAGTAAAATCTCCATAATCCCCTATGATAATCTTTTAAAGTAAATATAAAGAAACAAAGAGTATCATAAAGAGTGAAATAAACAAAAAAAGGATCTAAAATGCAGATAAGACACTCAGTTATTGCCAGTGCATTGGTCATTGGTATGGCTTTTGGTGTAGTCGGCTGTAGTAGTGGAGGGGGTGGCAGCAGTAGCAGCGAACCCGTTGTAACTCCTGTCGTTGATGACAATACTACAACCTCGAGTGGGGAAACATCTGTTTCTGGGCTGACAAGCTCGTCAACAGATGATGCTACCACAGCAAGCGCTTTGAGTACAAGAGGAACAGATACTACTCAAGAGGGAAGTGCAACTTTAGTTGTTGATGCAAACAAGAATGGTTTGTTTGATGATAGTGATGATATAACATATACGGCACCTATTGTAGATGGTAAATTTTCTTTTGATGGTGTGGCTGTTGATGAAAATAGTTCAGTTGTAACAACTGCATTATTAACAGTAAGTAAAGATGGTTTTGCTCCGTATCATAAAGTGCTTAGTTTGAAAAATGGTAATGCTGTTTCTGTAATGGCAAATATTCAAAAGCCTGTATTAACAGAAGTTATTGATTTATCATCATTAAGTGAAGCGCAAAGAGCGACATCATTTGTCCAGTTTGGGACAAAAAGAGGGGGAAGTGGTTTAGAATCGTTTTCAAAACTGATGAGTCTTTCTGAGTTTAAGGCGATGACTGATGTTACATTGTCTGAAGATGGAGCACAGAGTAGTTCTGTTATTCCTGTTGGTGCTTTTGCAAGTGATGTTCAAAAAGTAACGGTAGATATGCAGTCTTTTAATTCGTCAAATCCTGACGATTTTGCTGCGTTCCCTGGAAAATTAAGTGGACACGGTAAAACAGTATCTCGCTCTACTGCTTCTGATGAAAATCCATTGGAATCAGCTGGTTTTGATCTCTTAAAATTAACAGATCAAAATGGAAACTTAATCGAACTTCAACCTGTCGCAACTTCAAAATTAAGTGCTCTTTTAGAAAGAGATACAGAAGTGTGTGGTGGTATGCAATGGACGCGTTATTTATACTCTCAAGAGGTCAGTGTTATTCAGAACTGGGGTGATGATGATAATGAGACAGATGGGTATCAGGTACCTATATGGAGTAATGATAATGCAACAGGTTCATGGCAATATGTTGCAGAAGCGACAGTTATTGATTTAAACGGTTCTCGTCCATACTTTAGTGTGTGTGTAGATAAAAAATGGGAAGGGTATTTAAATTGTGATTCTGAAATTGCAACAAGTGTACCAAAACAGATCTGTTTAGTAGCACAAGATCAAGATGGTAATGCGATGAGTGGTCTTTCTGTATCAAGTAGAAAGGGTGGTAGTTACTCTAGTACCTATACAGATAATGAAGGGCATGGTTACTTAAGTGTTAAAGATAACAATATTACAGGATGGAGCTATTCTTATTCAAGTTCTTTAACAGGATGGAGAAGTGTTGATATAGATCCATCATTATTACAAACATCTTCGACACAAGGTTGTGATTATGATATGAATCTTACAATAGAAAATCCATACACAACACAGTTACATGTAAAAGCATATGCTTTAGATGATGTGAATAAAACGACACCATTAACTTATGTGAGTGTGCGTGTAAGTAATGATAGCTATGATCACTACTTTTACAAATATGGCTATACAGATAGTTCAGGGGAAGCAGTTTTTGATGTGGAACCAGATGTTGCATATACTGTAACATATAAAGCTGGTGAATCTACAGCAAAAGCTGATGGTGTTGTTGTTGGAAATGAACTCAATGATACAACGCGTGAAGTTACTGTTGCTGTACAAGATGAAAATCAAAAACCGACAGTATATGTAAATGCATATGGATATAATGTTTCTGATGCAACACAAACAATGACTTTTACAGTGAGTGCAAGAGATGCAAATCAAGATCCTCTTACTTTTAAAGGGCTTAAACTTGATGAAACAACTTTAGTTGAAGGGAAAGATTATAATGTTTCTTCTACTTATTCATACAATGGATACTATTATTTAAGAGGAACACTTAATCTTCAGTCAGCTACTTTAAGTACTTTAGGGACTGCACTTGCTGCAAGAGATACAGATTATGTACTTTCTGCTGAATTTAGCGATGGAACAATTACTGAAACAAATGGTGATGCGTTTAGTGTAAGAGAGAATAGTGCGCCAGAGATTCGTGCACTTTATTTGAAAGATACGCAAACAGGAAGATATTACTATACTACTTCTACTAACATACCAGATGGTAACTTTACTCTTTATGCTTCTGTTTATGATAGAGATGGAGATAATGTAGATGTTACTTATAGTGTAGAGGGTATTGGTGATGTAAATGCAACAACTCCAATACAATTTAATGGTGATTATTCTATTACTGTTAATGCAACAGATGGTAGTAAAAATGCTTCAAAAACTTATACATTCCATGCTGGAAATCATGCACCTACTATTTCAAGTTATGGCGCAAGTGATTATTTTGTAAATAGTAATGGTGTATTCCAACTTTATGCATATGCGTATGATAGTGATTATGATACATTAACTATTACGGCAAAAGCAGCAAATGGAACAGAGTATAACTTAACTCGTCCAAGTAGTTATGGTGCATATAAATCAGTAGATATCAATATAAGTAGTGTTGAAAACAATGGAACAGCAGTGTTTGAGATATATGCGTTTGATGGAAAAGTACAAAGTAGTGCTGTCCGTGTTGAGGTAAAACAAAATGCGAATCCAACAGTTGCATTAAGTGTGACATCTCAAGATCTTAACAGTTCAACAGAAGGGTTTGAACAATTTGTCAATACGCCTGTGAGCTTTAAATGTAATGCAAATGATCCTGAAGGGACAGCCCTCTTTTATAGCTGGAAAGTAGATGGACAAACAGTACCGGCATTTACAAATACTTATACACATACTTTTATCAGTGGTGGTGAAAAAGAGGTTACATGTAATGTTAGAGATAGAGATGGTGGTACAAACAGTGCATCTGTGAATCTTGAAATTTTACAAAACAATCCTCCAGTATTTACAGTGGCGTTAGATAAATATACAGATCTTACACAAGGGGAATCAAAAACTTTCCAATGTAGTGCAAATGATCCTGAAAACAGAGGTCCAATTACTTATGAATGGAGTGTAAATGAAGCACTACAGGCAGATAGTAACACAACAAGTTTTACTTATACATTTAATGATGTAGGAACAGTACAAGTAACATGTAAAGCGATTGATGTGGATGGTCTTTCATCTACAAGTGTAAGTGTTGTAAATGTTTCTGCTACAGGAACAACGACAACATTAAAAGATACATTGAGTTCAAAAACAGTGTATAGTGCAATTTATAATGAACAAAATACATTAGAAAGCTGGACATTTAACAGTGATTTTACGCAAGTAGAAGTTCAAGAGATTGAAGGTGGTAGTGATCATGAAGTATTAGAGATCTCTGCTTATGACAGTTCTAGTTTTACAGTGCTTGAATCTGATGGAAATGAGACAGTTATTAAAATAGTAGATACAACATCTGATTATGCACTCATTAGTATTAATGGTGGTGAAACACAAACAATCTATTTTGATGAAGCATTGGCAAGAGAGAATTTATTGAGTAAAGTAGATACGACATCTTTATCTGATGAGGTAGATGCTTTAATGGCTCCAACAGTAGTTGCTGATGTTGCTTCAGCTAAAAATTTAGTATCACAACTAAGAGAAGCAAGTGATTCTTTTATAGATGTGACAAATGATATGAATGAATCTACGATTGTTGGTTCTCAGTATAGTGCTTTAATGAAAAACATCACACCTCAAGTAGATGCTGTAGCAACTGACTTAAATACTTCGGTAGCAAATTTTGACAGATGTTTAGGCTCTTTTGTGACAACACTTGAAAGTGATTTTAATGCAACATTGAATGAATTAGGTGCTCGTTTAGAGGCAATAGATAATGTTGTATCAGCACATGAAGAAAATGAGTCTTGGGAAGATACAACAGATGCAGGGGATACTATCAAACACAGTTATTCCAAAGAAGATACAACTGTAACTGAAGTATACGGTATCAATGATATGAATGTAACAACTGTATATGAAGATACTGAAGATGGTATGGTCAATAGTGTTGCATCTAACGGACTTATTCGTTTAGAAGATAGTGGTTATGATGTAAACATCACAGCACTTACATTTGATGGTAATGATGCAGACTTTACAATGAATGCAAAACTTACAGGTGACAATGAAGCTTCTATGGAACTTAAAAAACTCTCTATGCAGTTTAAAGCAGGAGATATAACAACTCCATACGATTACTTTACAAATATTGCAATCACTTTAGATGGTACAATAACAACAAATGGTAGAACACTTCAAGGAACATTAACACTTGATGATAATGATCAACTCAACAATAAACTTGTAGGTTCTATGCAATGTCTTGATAATGAACCAAACTTTGAAGGTTCTGTTAACATCAATATGCCTCTTTCTTCATTGAAACAAATTGCAAGTGATGATGAAAATAAAGT
>Ga0256828_1001966_pt1 | contig 12545 bp, 14 predicted proteins | sample CV88metaG_FD_185993 | JGI IMG/M metagenome (GOLD analysis project Ga0256828, IMG submission 185993) | Hydrothermal vent microbial communities from East Pacific Rise, Pacific Ocean - CV88 | ecosystem: Environmental > Aquatic > Marine > Hydrothermal vents | place: Pacific Ocean: East Pacific Rise... | reverse complement strand
TTATAAAACCACTTAAAAGTGCTCCACTAAAGCCACCTAAACCTATAAGCGTGACCATTTGTAAATCTAGTGTCCCTTTTTTATTGTTTAGATAACTCCCATAGATGGAAGAAAAAACCATCTGAATAACAGAGATACCTATAGCCGTTTTTGTTTCAAATCCCAGTAAAAGTAATAACGGAATAGAGATGGTACCCCCTCCGACGCCAAAAAATCCAGATAAAACACCAACAGCTATACCTAAAAGGAGTAATTCAAACATACCTATCCATAATTTTTTTACTATTATAGCTCATTATTACCAATAGTTTAATTTTGATTTGTGTTTTATTGAGTATAATCTTCTGAGTTTATAAATAGAGGTTCATAATGTTAAATATTATTGAAAAAGCTACTGAAAATTTTTGTACGCATCAACTTGGTATCTCTTGCGCAAAAAAAGAGAGTTTCCATCTCAATAAGAGAACGCTTATTGCTTATATAGATGTAAATATAGATAATAAAGTTTATAGAGTTTATGTCGCACCAGATGAAAAGTGTGTGCAAAATATTGCATTGCTTTTTCTTGATGAAGATCATAGCGATGAAGAAACACTTCAAGATATGACCTTAGAAACAACTAACTTAATTGTTGGAAGTGCAAAAGTAATTGCACAAGAAAGTGGACATAGTTTTGAGATAGAAACGCCCTTTTTTGAAAAAATAGGAGAGTTTGATTTGCCTTATGATAGTATACAAGCTATGGCACTTGGTGAGAATGAACTTATTATAGCTATTAAGGAACTAGATGCCTAAGACAAAAGAGTTTGACCCTGAAAAAGATTTATCGTGGATGGATTACTCGGGAATATTAGATATGGAAGTGGAGTTTGTTGCTGATTTAGGTGAAACAGAGCTTTGTGTGCGAGAGATTTTACAACTTGAAAAAGGTTCTATTATAGATTTGAAAAAACCTGCTGGTGAGAGTGTTGAATCTTATGTGAATGGGCGTATTTTAGGTAAAGGAGAGGTGATGGTTTATGAAAAAAATCTTGCTATCCGTATTAATGAAGTGCTTGATTCTTCGGCAGTTCTTTATTATTTATCAAAGGAGCGTCTGTAATGAAATCTGTTTTTTTACTCTTTATTATTCCTCTGACACTTTTTGCATCACAAATTTTAAGTTATAACATTTATGACAGAACAGACAGAGCTGATGTGATGCTCACTTTTGATACCCCTTATCATGGTATGATTAAAAAAGCTGTAGGAAAGCATAAAATTGTTATTAAGCTTGAAGATGCAACAATTGAGTCTCCAAAAATTAAAAATATCAATTCTCAATTTCTTAAAACTTTAACGATTACACCATTACAGGACAAAACACAAATTGTAGCATTTGTTCCAAAAAATATTAAATTAGTTGTTTCAAAAACAGCTGATTCTTACGGTCTACGACTTCGTTTTATCAATAAAAATGCAACTACTCAAAAAACAGCACAAACACAAACAAAGAGTCCTTTTTCTGCATTACCTACAAAAAAGAATGAAGATATAGCAACAAGCAGTTATTATATTGTGATGGCTATTTTGTTTATTGGTATTTTAATCTTGTTTTTTCTCAAGAAAAAAATGTTACCTCAAAAAACAAAAAAAATAGAAAATGGATGGCTTTTTCAGCCTACAAATACTCCTGTTGATGTTGAGAAAAAAGAGCCTCAAAACAGTGTTCCATCAACACATGAAGTAAAAATTCGTTTTCAAAAGGCAATAGATAATGCCAATAGTGTTGTGATGATTGATTTTGGTATACAGAGCTACTTAGTGCTTGTTGGTAATGGCAATATCTTACTTGATAAATTTATAGAAGATAAACCTGCAACACAAGAGGAGTTTGAAACACTTCTTCAAAGTAGACATGAAGAGCTTGAAGAGTTTTTACAAACTTCTCCACAACCATCTTCTTTGAAACAACAAACAACAATGAATCATGAAGCACAGGAAGCTCTTAATATTTACAAAGAAAAAGCTTCGGCATCCACAATCTATGATAATATATAAAAAAGGTTTTTAATGGATAGAAGAACATTTTTAACGACAACAACAGTAGCAACTGCTTCTTTGGCATTGAGTGGATGTAATGAAAATAATCGTCAGGCGATAGACTACTCAAAACATCCCAAAGCTCATAATATGCAAAAGCATATTAATATCAACAAAAATAAAAAGACAGTTATTAAATTAGCTACGAGTTGGCCTGCACATTTTCCTATCATGGGAACGGGTGTAGAAAGATTTGCACAACGGGTAAAAGATATAAGTGGTGGTTCTTTAGAGATTAAATTGTATCCAAAAAATGTTCTTGTTCCTGCATTGGCAGTTTTTGATGCTGCAAGTGCTGGTCAAATAGATGCTTTTCATTCTGGTCCATACTATTGGAAAGGGAAAAATTCAGCATTTTCTTTGTTTAGTGGTATACCTTTTGGTTTTACAGCTGAAGAGGTTAATTCATGGATGCTTTATGGTGGAGGTTTACAACTGTGGAGAGAGCAGTATGACCGATACAATCTATACCCTCTTCTTGGAGGAAATACAAATATTCAGATGGGTGGATGGTTTCGTAAACCTATCCGTTCATTAGCCGATATGAAAGGCTTGAAGATGCGTATTCCTGGACTTGGTGGAGAGGTATTTTCAAGAATGGGTGTTAATCCTATTTTATTGCCTGCTGGAGAGATATATACTTCATTAGAAAGAGGTGTCATAGATGCTACTGAGTGGGTTGGACCAGCACTTGATATAAAAATGGGGTTTTATAAAGTTGCACCTTATTATTATTCAGGATGGCATGAACCAGGGTCGGTATTGGAACTTACTTTTAATAAACATACTTGGAATAAACTTGCTTTTGAGCATCAGTCAATGATAGAAGTTGCAAGTAGTGAGCTCAATGCCAATATGACTTATGAGTTTCATGCACAAAATATTCAAGCTCTCAAAAAGCTTAAATCTTTAGATGTTGAACTTCTTCAGTTTCCACAAGAGGTGACAGATGCTGGTAAAAAAGCGCTTCACGAGGTTGTTGAAGAATTGAGTGCAAAAAATAAAGATTTTGCAGAGGTATATCACTCTATTAGTCAGCATTTAGCACTTTCAAAATCGTGGAGTGATGTGAGTTTAGGATATTTTCTTAATATCAGGTAGTATTCATATTAAGAAATATGAATATTGCGAAGCTCTTTTTTGAGTGTTGTAGCATCGTCTAAATAGGATGCTACGAGTGTATGAAAAGCTTGTGAATGGTTCATATGAACGAGATGTGCTAATTCATGTACGACAACATAATCAATGAGCTTTTTATCAATTTTGATGAGTTCTGTGTTAAAAGTCAACACTTTTTTTGTTGAACAACTTCCCCATCTTCGTTTCATTTTTCTAAATTTGATTGTTTGGTATTCAAGCTGCATAAGTGATGCAAAATAGAGAACCCTTTGTGTTATATACTCTTGTGCTATATTTTTATAAAAAGCATTGTAGATAGAGAGAATTTTTTCTTTGGAACTTTCTTGGGGAAGTTTGTGTAGTTGAATAGAAAGATGTTGGAGTAATGGATCTTTTATGGGATAACATTTTCCAAACAAAAAAGCTTCCTCTTGCAGTTTTATATGGAAATTTTGTTGATGTTGGAGTTTAGACATACTTTTTTCTATCCAAATCTGTTTCTCTTCTAAGAGTTTTTGAATATATTTCTGAGAATTCAAGGGTGTTTTTATATGAATCTCTTTGGAGTTTTTTATAGAGAGATAAGTATGTTTGAGGTGGGTTTTATAAAAAATTTCCACCTTATAATCTTTGTAATACAGTGTGCTCTTGTTTTTATTCATATGGTATGGGATCTTTTACATTGGCAAGAGCAAAGCCATTGAGCCGTAAACGGCAACTGTCACATACTCCACATGCCTTCTCTTCGTTTTTATAGCAACTCCATGTTAGTTCAAGAGGTACATTAAGATTGAGGGATTCTTGTACAATTTGTGATTTTTTTAAATGAACAAGAGGCATTTTTATCTCTATATTGGTTTGCTCTTTTGTTCCGAGGTTAATCGCTTTTTGCATTGCTGTAATATAATCTTCTCTACAATCAGGGTAGCCACTGCTGTCTTCCTCAACAACACCTATACTAATGACACTTGCTCCCTCTTTTTCGGCGATTGCTGCTGCCATAGATAAAAAGATACCATTTCTAAAAGGAACATAAGTAACAGGAACCCCCTCTTCTACTCCATTTGTTGGTATATCAATAGTTGTATCTGTTAAGGCTGAAGCACCTAATTGAGCAAAAAAATCTAAATCAAGTATATAAGTGTTTGCAACATCCAAAACTTCACAAATTTTTTGAAAACATTCTAACTCTTTTGTTTGTGTTCGTTGGTCATAATTGAAATGTACAGCGATAATCTCATAACCATCATATTTCATCATATATGCACTCAATGTTGAGTCCATACCTCCACTCATGATACATACTGCTTTTTTTTTCATTGTTTTCACCTAGTGTTCAAAAATAGAATCAATAATCATTGAGGGACGCCACATTGAAAGAGATCCTTTTTTTAAGTTGTTTAATTTTAATTTTGAATCTGGATATTTTCTTTTAAAAAGTTCATAAAACAGTTCTATTTGGTCATCAACTCCAAAATTAACAACATAGTTTTTTATCCCTTGTTCTATCTCTGAACGATTTCTTTTTTCGCGTAAAGCATGTTCAAGTTGACTGATGTAACACCATGCGAATACTGTTGCTATAGATGTATATTTTGAGCTGACATTAAAATATTTTTCTAAAACATTTTTAATACCCTCTGCATCACCCAAAGCTGCATACATATTTGCTTTTTCAAAATCTTCATTCCATTCTTGAAGAAGTTTTTTCCCTGCTTCTGTTTCTTCTAAGTCTTCAGAGAGTGTCATCATATTGTATGCAATAGCATAATTGTTTTCATCAATAGCATCGTAGAATTTTTGTTTGTTTTCTATCTCTTTTAATGATTCTCTTACCTCTTCTTGGAAATCTGGGAAACTTCCTAGAGCTCTTAAAATTTTCATTGCATCAACATTATTACCATCATAGATAAGTTTTTGGGCTTTCATATAAAGGTTGTCTGCATACATCATCATTTTATCGTATTCAGGAAACTCTTTTAAAAATGGATGTTGTCGTATAAGCTCTGATGCAACACGAAAATCTTTTTTTGCCAAAGCTGTTTTGAAGCGTTTATAAACCTCCCCTTTTGTGAGCACATCTTGAATATAAATTGTTTTTTCACTTACACCTCTGTATGGAGCGAGAATTTCTCGTGCTCTTTCTGTTCCATTTGGCATTAAAGCATATTTTTGTGCTTCATAGATCGCTTTTTTCCATCTATCTTCCATGAGTTTATAAATTTTTGATTCTTTATAGATGGGATATTGGTTTGCTAAAGAGTATGCAAGAGCAATTTTTCCACTTTTTGCAAGTTGGACAAATTTATCATATTCAGCATAATCTTTCATTAGCTTTTGAATAACTTTATTTTTAGAGGGAATATCTTGAAAAGATTTTAGCATTAAAAGAGCTTTCTCTTTTTGATGGTTTTGAAGAGCTATTTTTGCTTTTTCAAGTGTTTTTTCCCATAAATTTGAAACAAGTTCATAGATGTGTGTATAGCGTAAAATAGGGTTTTGTTTCACTTCTGCTTCAATGGCATCCATATTTTTTTGCATTAAAAACTCTTTGAGTTTATCTTCATTTTCATAAATGTAATAGTACATTAAAAAACCATCTTGTGTACCAAGGATGAGATGTTCATTGTCATCATCAAACCACATACTTGTTATAGGGGAATTTATCTTGATAAAGCGTTCTGAAAGAAGTTCATAACTGTTTAAGTCGTAGACAAGAACATAACCAAGTTTTGTGCCTAAAAATAGAAATTTATCATCTTTTGATATTGTTAATTGTGTGACATCATCATGAATACCGTTGAGTCTTTCTATAACCTTACCACTATAGATATTCCAGATAATAGCTTTGGAATTTTTATCTATACTAATGAGTTTATTTTTATCAAAGAATTTGAGTTTCATTACAGCTGTTGCATGTGCTTTGAGCTTATCTTTTGCTGTCATAGTGACAAGATTAAAGAGCTGAATTTTTTTATCATAACTTCCTGTTGCAATCCAATTTCCATTTTTAGAAAAAGCAACATCATTGATAGTATCGGCGTGGTGAGGAAGAGTGAAAACAAGTTTACCACTTTTGACATCTATGGCAAAGGTTTTTCCATCATCACCACAAGAGAACATATATCTTGATTTAGGGTCAATACCCACACAAGAAGCTTCCCCTTGATGTCTGTCAATTTTGGCAACAGCTTTTTTTGTTTTGGCGTTATAGAGTCTTGATTCTCTACAGTCAGAAGAAAGAGTTGCAAAAAATTCACCATTGTTACTATATGCGACGACGCTTGTTTGATAGCGTTGATGTTTAATATTCACTTTAAAACCATTTTTAAGTTTAAAGTTTTCTTTATCATAAAAACGGACAGTTGTCTCATTGTCTACAACTACCAAACTTTTATCATCAAGAATTTTTGCCAATATAACAGGCTTTACAATGCTTAAACTTTTTACAATCTTCATAACACGCTACCCCCTTAAGTAACCCTCTTGTTTTAATCGTTTCTGTATTATTTGTTGGTGTTCTTTCCCTTTTGTTTCCATATGTACTGTTACATTGGCATCACCATAATCAAGAGAGATAGCAGTTCTGTCATATGCTATATGGACAATATTTGCATTAAGCTCTTGGAGTATTTCTGTAAAACGCATCAATGAACCTGGTTTATCAACGAGTGTGACTGTTACTTTCATTTTACGATGAGATTTTAAGAGACCTTTTTCGATAATAACAGAAAGAAGTGTGACATCCATATTGCCACCACTGAGAACTATAACGATATTTTTCCCTTTATACTCTTCAAGTTTATGATGTAAAAGCGCAGCAACCCCTACTGCACCAGCTCCCTCAACAACCAATTTTTGTTTTTCTAAAAGATATAAAATAGCACTTGCAATCTCTTCATCATCAACACTAATGATTTTATCTACATTTTTGAGTGCATATTCTAGTGTTATTTTTGAAGTGTCTCTTACAGCTATACCATCAGCAATGGTTCTTACATGTGTAGAATCTACAGGCTTTTGTAAATCAAATGATTGTTTAAAGGCTGGTGCTCCACTGGCACTTACACCTATAATGTCTATATTTGGATTACTCTCTTTAATGGCTGTAGCAATGCCAGCTATAAGCCCTCCTCCACCGATAGGAACAACAATAGCATCAGCATCAACACATTTTTCTAAAATTTCAAGACCAACAGTTCCCTGTCCTGCTATCACCTCTTCATCTTCAAAAGGATGTACAAAAGTAAGTTTGTTTTTTGCTCCATACTCTAAAGCATAGGCATAGGCTTCATCATAATTACTTCCAGCTAAAATAACTTCTGCACCATAATGTTTAACACCATTGATTTTAGTAAGGGGTGTTGATTCTGGCATAACTATAACAGCTTTAATGCCAAATTTTTGAGCAGAAAGTGCTACCCCTTGTGCATGGTTTCCTGCACTTGCAGCAACAACACCACATTCTCTTTGCGCATCGTTAAGGGAAGCTATTTTATTGTAAGCACCACGAATTTTAAAAGCACCTGTTACCTGTAGATTTTCTTTTTTTAGAAAGATGTTTGTATCGGTGATTTCACTAAGATAAGGTGCATATGCCAAAGGGGTTTCAACAACAACACCTTCTATTCTTTTTTTTGCTTCTTTTATTTGTGTGAGATGTACCAAAAATTTGCCTATTTTGTTAAGTTTCTGTGATCAACCATAGCACATTGGTTTTGAACTACTCTCATACCAGCTGCTTTTGCTTTTTCTGCAGCTGCATTGTTGACTATACCTTTTTGCGCCCAAAAAACTTTTACATCTCCACGCGCTATACATGCGTCTGCAACAGCATCTAATGCAGCTGGTTTTCTAAAAATATTAACCATATCTACTGCAAATGGTATTTCAGCTAAAGAACGGTATACCTTTTCACCTAAAATCTCATCCTCTTTTGGGTATACAGGTACTATTTTATACCCATGTTCTTGTAAATATTTTGCAACTTTATGAGAATCTTTTGTTTCATTTGGAGAAAGTCCTAGTACAGCTATAGTTTTTACACTTTCAAAAATCTCTTTTACCTCATCCATATTTGAGTTTACAGTTGGAAATTCACACTCCATATTTGTCCTTTTTCATATTTTATAAAATCGTCTCAAAGTATATCTTTACCCCTATTTTAGGGTGCTTTGAGATGTTTCTGTGTCCCATATTTTATCTTTCTAAGTTCAATTAATCCATCTTGATTGGACTTTTCTTGGACTCAAATCATAAAAGGATAAGCTATGAAAACACTTTTAAAACGCATACCTACTAAGAATAGCAGGAGTTTTTTATAAAGAGATTATATCTAAAAATGACAAAGTCGTAGATAAAGTCTTTCTAATCAGATAATTATTCCCTTATGTTATCTTTTCAATCCATTTACTTTTAAAAATGCCAACACTCTTCTATATATACTCTCTTGATTTTTATTCACTTTACTCATCTGTTCAAGATAAATATTAAAGTATTTACTCTCATTTTGAGCATACCAAGAAGAACCTTTTAAAGAGAGTAGGTACTCCACTATCTTTTCATCTCTTTTCTCTCTGCATAGTGCCATACTCAATGGTGTATATTTGGCAGAAAGCCCACCCCAGTAGTAAATCCCATAATTACCTTCAGGATGTGCATTTGTATAAAATACATAAGGATTAGCACCCAGTTTTTGAAGTAGTTTAACGCTCTGTAAGTCTGCATAGCGTGCAGCTATTCCAAAAGCATCTAAATTAAGTCTTTTTCCCCTCATTTTGGCACTTACATCTACTCCCATATCTATAAGCTTTTGCATCACTTGTTTTGCTCCGTTTTTAGCAGCTAGGTGCAGATAAGAGAAAGTTCCTTTGTCATACTTGTTTGCAGAGATATACTCAGCATAAAGATAGAACTCTCCTTGAAATACAGTTGCATCTACCCACTTATAAATGTTAAACTTTTTGTTTTGAAGTACTTTAAGCGCTATATCTTCCCTGCCAAGAGCCAAAGCATAGGAAAAAACACTATTTTTAGCGATATCAAGCACCGAACTATCTGCACCCTTTTGCATTAAATACTCTGCAAATTGTGTATTTTTATTTCGCATAGCACACAGCAGTGGTGTCTCACCTCGTGAGTTTGCCAGATTTATATCTGCTCCGTGTTTTATAAGTTCTTTTGCAAATGTGGTGTCACCATTTTGTATAGCCATCAGTAGAGGTGTCATATCTACTTTGTAGCGTGCTTTTTTTGGAAGATATTTGTTAATGGTATAGAATTTATTGATGCCTTTAAAAGAGTTGAGGCTGTTTTTAATAAGTGTAAAATTTTCTCTCTCTAAAGCATACTCAAAAAGCGCCTTGTTTTTACCAATATGTGCATCAAGATAAGCAATAGCCTTTTTTTGTCTCTCTTTATCAACAACATACATCTCTTTATAGGTAAAAGCTTTTAAGTAGGATTTTATTGCCTTTGTTTCATCTTTTGCTACTACTTTATTTCCATTTTTATAGATGTCACCCTCAAGCATATAGGTAAGTACTTGATTTTTTTTATACTCTATACCTTCCATTAAATCTGCATTGAGATTTACTAAAAGTAAAAGCAGTAAAAGCAATTTTTTCATTTTACATCTTCTCCCACAACATCATCCCAAGTCCAACAACTAAAACAACAATCAAAAGATTACTCAAATAAAACTCTCCGACATTTGCTTTTCGTCATGAATACTCCTTTTTTATGTATTATACTATTTTAGTGCGACCTAAGTAAAAACCCTATACACTAAAGTTATGAAAAAACTACGACTTTTACTTTTTACATTTTCACTTTATGCTCAAACTATCGCCGAGATTTGAGAGAGATTTTTTAGTGTTTCTTCTCCCATTTCGAGACATAACAGTATAGATACATAAATAAGTAGCCTCATCACTCAAAAATAAAACGCAAAAAGAGAAAAACAAAGCAGCACACTGTAAATGTACATAAGCATTTACAAAAAGGAAACTTATGCTCACTACTGCTAAAAAGTACCAAGAGAGACTTAAAAAATCATTTAGAATTGAGTATAGAAGATATATCTTCAAAGAGATAGATTTTATGGTTACCACCCTTTTCTACTACCAACTTTGCACCCTTGTACTTTTCTTCGGCATCTTTGTAGTTGAGTGTCTCATCCCCTTTTTGAAGTAGCACAAAAAAGTTCTCTAGCTCCCATGCTCTTTCTCTAAAGCTGTACTCATACTGCTTTAACATATCAAGATGGTTTTGAGTCCATGAAAAAGTACTCCCATCATAAAAATTTGGTGCATCACCCAAGGCTCTTGAGAGGGTTTGCATCGGTTTGGTTGCAGGGTTTATGAGTACAACCTTTTTGACTTCTGGCAGTTGTGAGAGATATGTAGCATAATAGCCACCTAAAGATGAGCCTATAAGATAGACCTCTCCATGATACAATGCTATAAGCTCTTTGAGTGTTGCAATAGCCAACTCTGGAACATAAGAGAGTGAAGGAGCTATAAAATCTTCATCTATACTCTTAAAATACTCCCGAAACTGTTTTGCTTTACTTCCGTTTCCGTGACTTCCAAAACCATGTATATAATTGTGTCTTTTATATATCTATTTCCTACCATATGTTTAAAACTCCTTTTTTTAAGGTCAAAATGTTTATCATTAAAAAGTTGTTTTTTGATAGTGTAGTATTTTTACTTTTCTTTCACTACTCACACTCACCATCTCTGATGTCTCAACACAAAACGCACTCAGTTTCATTGGTTAAAAGTATCACACTCTTGAATATTTCCTGATTGAAATCCTCTGTAGAACCATTCTTTTCTTTGTTTCGAAGTTCCATGGGTAAAGCTGTCTGGTACAACATATCCTTGTGCTTTTTTTTGAAGAGTATCATCACCTATTTGTGCTGCTGCGTGGAGTGCTTCATCAATATCTCCTGCTTCAAGTATGTGATTTTTATCTTCATCAAGTCGTGCCCATACACCACTAAAACAATCAGCTTGTAATTCTATTTTGACAGAAAGTTTATTGGCTGTTTTTTTATTGACTTTTCTTTGGAGTTTATGCACTTTTGATAAAATTCCAAGTTCATCTTGCACATGGTGTGCTACTTCATGAGCAATGACATATGCTTCAGCAAAGTCCCCTTTTGCACCAAATTTTCTGTTGAGTTCATCAAAAAATCCAAGATCAAGATATACTTTTTGATCAACGGGACAATAAAATGGCCCCATTGCATTTTGTGCTTGACCACATCCACTGTGTGTGGTACCTCTATAAAGAACAAGTTTTGGTTTTCTATAGTGAATTCCATAGCGTTTGAGATAGCTACTCCATACATCTTCTGTATCTTTTAAGACAACAGAAACAAGTTTTGAATATTGTTGTTCATGTGCTGAGGGTTGGGAATAGTTTTGTGATGTAGTTGTCCCCGTTGAACTTGAAAGCACAGCATGTAAAACAGCACCCATATCACCACCACTTGTAATGTAAGCTATAACTCCTACAATAATAAGTCCTGTTAAACTACCAACCTTTTTCCCACCAGAAGAACCTCTTCTATCTTCTATATTGTCACTACCGTCTCTACCATCTATTCTCAAGTGTTATCCTTAAAAAAATTTTGTTATTTTATCTTGATAGAGCTAAAAAAAGTGTAAAAGGTCCTTTTCAATCTTAAAAGGTTCTGTTATAGGTGCATAACGCTTCACTACTTTCCCCTCTTTATCTACTAAAAATTTTGTAAAATTCCATTTTATTTCATTATTTAAAAAACCTTTTTGTTGCTCTTTTAAAAAGGTATAAAGAGGTGCTTCGTTATCTGCATTGACATCTATTTTTGCAAATATATCAAATGTTACACCGAAGTTTTTTTAACAAAACTGCTCAATCTCGTGATTTTGTTTTGGTTCTTGATTACGAAACTGATTGCATGGAAATGCCAAAATGGCAAACCCTTTTTCTTTATAGCGTTCATAAAGTTCTTGAAGTTGTGCGTATTGAGGGGTAAAGCCACATTCACTTGCAACATTGACAATAAGTACCACCTTACCTCTATATTTACTCAAATTCACTTTTTTGTTATGTATATCTTTTACTGTAAAATCATATATAGTTTTCATGAGAAAATTGTACCTACATAAACTAAAGAGTTTTTGAATTTTTTGTATAAAACAAACTCAGTAATGCAGGAACAACAACCAAGTCAAAAACCAGAGCAATATTTAAAGCACTTACTGTAACAATAGCAAAGTTAACATTTGGTACAAAACTACTAACTCCAAAGATAGCAAAAGTAGATGAAAGTATAAGTGTTGTCAGTATCA
>Ga0256828_1001965_pt1 | contig 12553 bp, 15 predicted proteins | sample CV88metaG_FD_185993 | JGI IMG/M metagenome (GOLD analysis project Ga0256828, IMG submission 185993) | Hydrothermal vent microbial communities from East Pacific Rise, Pacific Ocean - CV88 | ecosystem: Environmental > Aquatic > Marine > Hydrothermal vents | place: Pacific Ocean: East Pacific Rise... | reverse complement strand
AAGTATCTCTTTGAATAGTGAAATGAAAATCGTAAGTTAGTGGTTTAAATCTTCCATCTTTATCCCAATTACTACCATCAAATTCGCATTCTTCATAAGGATAATTATCTTGACAACTTGGTTGGTCAGGAAACCATTTAATGACACCAGATATTTTTCCAGATCCTGAGTCAATAGAAATTCCTTTTGGTACGTCTCCATATATGCTCCAAGCAATATGTTGACAAAAATACTGAGGATCTGTGAATTGTGTTTGGTATTCAAAATACTCCCTTTCTCTAGGGTTATCTTTTGGCCCGGCTTCATTAATAATATGACCTGAACTATCAACTGACATTCTAATCCTTTTTAACTTTTATAATATTTATAAAAAATCCAATAATTTTTTATAGATTTTATAATGGTGGAGGCGACCGGAATTGCACCGGTGTGGCCTTTATTTCTTTCAGTTCGATTATACAAGTTTAATGTAAGTTTTGTCCGATTTTTAATGAGTTATTATGGCTGTATTATATACTTTTTACAATTTTTAAAATGATACCTTTTCATATTAGAAATCCCACCTTCCTTATTACAATAAGGACAAATAACTTTTTCTTGTTTACCTTTAGGTCTTCTTAATATTTCTTGCATCTCAGGAGTTTTGGCCTTTTCTTTTAGGGTATTAGAAATTTTCATTTTATGTTCATCAGATAAATTAATTTGTCCTTTGCCTTTTCTATTTTTTGAAATTTTCATTTTTGTTTCGCTAGAAACAACTCTTCCTCTACTTGCCTCACCTATTTTTTTCCTGGTCTCCTCAGAATGTTTATAAGATGAATTTAATTTAGCTAAACTCATTCTCTTTTTGGTCTCTTCGGAGTGTACACAACCTTTTTGTAATGTACCACCATTTAAACCATTTTCTGGTATCATATTAGCCCACTCTTTTGAATTTACTATATCATTCTCTTTACTAAATTTTAATGCTACAGGTTTTACATAATTTTTAGAATTTTCATCTAAACTGTAAATTCCTAAAATTGTTTTCTTTATATGATTACCGTGCATTTTAAGATGTTCTTTCCATTCAGTTCCACTACCATCATACTCAGATAATAATTTTTCATTAATATATTTAGTTGTCTTTCCAAAATATTTTAATCCTGTTTTTTCGTGTTCAAAAATATATAATACAACCATAATAACCCCTTTTTTATAATATTTATAAAAAAGTTTATTGTCACGGTACACCTGTTCGGCTCTTACAACCCATTCCGTGAATTCTACCTATTTAGTTCAAGTTGGCATTCTCTAGTTCCCGCTTTTCTTTTATTTCAGCGCTGATTACTGAAAGTTTGAATGTCTTCTTCTAAGGCGCATCCTACCAGTTTGTTTTGGGTACAATAGTCTAAACCACAAGTGCTATTTGGTAACTAGGATGAGCTTTCCTAGTGCAGTCTTATGTTATGCTGCTACAGCCTCCGCTGTATATGTTGTGTCGTTTGCATTTGAAACTTTATTTAGTTTTAAGAGTTACTGTCTCTACTTGTCTTACTTTGGATAATAAAGGATCGAACCTAATTCGCCCCCTTAAAAAATAGGTTTTAGTCGTTTTGTGGCGTTAAAGACAAAACCTATAAAAATCAAACCGGTTCTTTTTTTATGACTTCAGAATTCCTTGTACTGTCAAACAATATTTATATTAGTCAGCTTTTGCTGATAATACTATTGATAATCCCTCAACGTTTGTTGAAGTAAATACTGATACTAATGAACCTTTAGCAGATTTGTATATACTAACAGAATAATTACTAGCAGGTAATTTATTAACAACATCCATAACCAATCTCATAGAAACTTCTTCGTTAACTTCACCTTCAATATTTACTGTATAGTTATTACTTGACTTTTCTTTAGATGTTACTTTAAGATTTACAGTATCACCTTCACCTGTAATAACAAGATCTGATAAATCTTTTAGTAATCCTGACATTTTCTTTAATCTATCTAACTCTTTAACACTCAATTCAAAAGAAAGAACTTTTGTATTATCTGGGTTAGTTTGGATTTTTTCTAGTAAACCTGGCTTACCTCTACATTCCGACTCAATAATATCAATACTAGTCGTACCGTATTTAATTGAAGTATTTTCATTACTAATTAATAGTGTACCATTTTGGTTCTCAATTACTGGGTTATCAATAACATTAATTACTGAATTAAATTCATTAATACTAAATACACCAATTTCTTCAAATGGTTCTTCATCAAGTTTTCTTACATCTAAAAAAGCCTGCATATTTTTACCCATAATTACAGTTGTAATTGGATATGTAATAATCATTGAATTATTGATAGCTCCTAATTGACTTAATACAGCTCTTGTGTTTGTGTTTAACATTTACGTCCTTTGTTTGTTTTTATTTTAATTATTATATCAACATATAACTTAATTTTTGAACTCGTAAGAATTCTTATGGGGAAACGTTTATCATTTTAATGTCTTCCCATAAGAATTCTTACGGTTATTTGTAATATAATAATTATATCAAACAAGTACTTAATTTTCTAATGTATGCATTTCTTCTTCAAGTAATTTATCAAAAGTATATGTAGCTATTGATTTTGCTCTTTGTAATTTAACACCTTGTTCTTTTAACTCTTTTGTACCCAAATCAATAAATTTTCTTTTAATATCAACTAAGTTAGTACTTGGCATTTTAATTTCTGAACCAAACATTGTTTCTCCGCTTAATGCTTTCTTTAATAAACTTGCATATGTTGCTACTTCTTTAGAAAATTGAACTTTTAATTGAGATCCTATTGTACTTGTCCCTGCTTTGTTTGTAATTCTTGCCATTTGTAAATCCTTTGTTTATTTGTTTTTGTTAATATAATTATAACAGGTTAATATTAAACTAAGTTTAAATTGGCAAGAATTTTCTAATTTAATTGTATTTCTTTTTCTAATATTTCGTATTCAGCTTCTCTATAAAATTCAACTCTCTCATAAAAATGTTTTAATACATAGTTTTGCTTTTCGCTTCTAGGTGCCTGATAGGTTATATCATCAACTATGTCCCACACATCAACTATAGATTTCTTATCATGAAGCCTCATCCCCCTACCTATTGATTGTACTATTTTAATATATGATTTAAGAGAACTACAATAAACAATGTGTCTAAGGTTTTTATAATTGACTCCTGTAGCAACAATAGCATAGCTCCCAAGAATTATTGCTCCTTGGTCTCCTTCAGAAACGTGTACTGTTTCAAGTTTCATTCTTATATCTTCTCTTGAAGTTCCAGAAGTTGCTCCTGTAATAAAGAATATATTAATATCATCTAAAGATCTTATTTTTGTTAAAAAGTCTTCGGCAACATCTTCATCTTGTGCTATTTTAACAACTGTTTTTCTAGCTTTTCTTAAATCAGCTTCAGTAATAGGCGAATTCATATAATACAATTTATTTCTATCTTTTTGATATTCCTCAAAAGCTTCTTTTAAAGGCTTAGGAGTTAATTTATGTAATAATTGGAAATTCTTTTCTCCTGTTCTCTCTTCAATTAGATTGGATAGAATAGTCTCACCGTGTTCTATTTTTGAAAATAATCCTAAAACATTTCCTGTTTTAGATAATTTACTTAATAAAGATGCCGTCTTCTTATTTCTTTCAACATGTGTACTTATAAATTTTTCTTCGTCAGGGTATTTAGGTTTACTTTTGTATAATTTATTTTTATCCATTTGTGAATAAGTAAAATATAAACAATTTATTCTAATAGGAGTAGCAAGACCTCTCTTAATCAAACCACCTGGTGTTATTACTTTATATACCCTACCTAGTGTACCTAATAATTGTAATTTATCAACTCTTGTTCTAGGAACTGTACCAGTTAGACCCAATTTCCATCGTGCATTTAGAGCCTTATTTATTATGTTATTTAGAACTTCTCCTTTTACAGTATGGGCTTCATCGGCCAATATTGCGTCAAAAATCTCAAACTGTTCTTTATTGAAATTCTGTAAACTTTGCCAAGTAGATATCACAATAGGTTTTTCAGACAAATCTTTAGTTCCTTTAAATTCGCCACCAATTTGTTTTATCAATTCACTAGCATTTTTCATACCATAATCTTCAAAATCTGTGTACATTTGTGATACTAAAGAAATACTTGGTACAACCAATATAGTTCTCTTACCTATCATATTCATATATCTTAAAAATAAATAAATTATTAATGATTTTCCTGAACCAGTCGCTGCTTGTTGAACACCTCTAGTGTCCTTTATCATATTAAATGCTGCTGTAATTTGATAATCGTATGGCTGAAAAGGAAGGTCTAGTGTCTCTATATAAGCCATAAAATCGTCTATTTGAATGTCATATGTACTTGTTGTTGTTTCATACTCATATTCATAATTACTTTTTTGTAAGTCTTTAATTATATATCCAACTAAACCTTTAGGGAATCTTATGTTATGGTTATCCATGATTTTATAGAAGTTTCTTTTACCATCCCATATTCCTGCCCTAAATTGTGGGCTAAATTTATAACCCTCTTCATATACTGATAATGTATCAATTACTTTTTTCTTAAATTGTATGTCATCGGTTATTAAATCAGTATATGACTCATTAACGTCTATTAATTTATATGTCATTATTATTTCCTTATAATCTATTATATAAAAAATTAGCTTAACTAATTATTTCCATAAAATGTTTTCTTTTTTTATATTTTGTTGGCGTTAACGACTCAATGTCATATATTTCAGAATTAACGGTAAAAGTCCTATTATCAGTATCATAGACCCAATCAGGCTGTAAATATTCAACCAGGTTTTTATTCAAAGAAGCAAATACAACACCTGTATAATTTTTCTTTCTTATAAATTTTTGAATACTATTAGCAACACCCATTGCAGCATTATCATCAACATAAGAAACGAATTCATCAATAACCATATCTGGACGAATAGTTATTGCCAAATCTGCTCTATGTTTTTCTCCATTACTAAGAACGCTATAAGGTTTTAACCAAGTTGGAATACTTGCTAATCCTGTGCCTAATAGTCTTTCTTCAGCGTCTTCATAATTATTAAAATGAGAGGCTATAGCTTTATCTTCCTCCCAAACAGCCCCTCTACAATCTCCAAACATTGGAAGAAGGGTAGATTTACCAGAACCGCTCTTACCAACAATTAAACCAATATTAAAGCCTGGTGGTATCATTTCCTGAGGTATATTATGTTCTTTAAATTCTATTTCCCCATTATGTTCAATCGTAAAATTCTTACATATTTGTTTTGTAATTTCATCTTCTTTTATCTTTACTTTCATTGTGTCTCCTTAAAAATCATCAAGAGTGCTATTTTGTTTTTTTAACTTTAACTCTAATTTTTTCTTTTTTCGTTCTTCTGCAGATAAGACAGGTCTTTTTGTTTTCTTAAACATTGCCCTATGTTCTTCTTTTGCTTTAATATGTTTTGGATCATCAACACTTAACTGTGATTCAGAAGGGTCTTTATAATTAGGGTCTTTTTTCTGTTGCTCTTTTAAAATTTTTCTTTTTATTTTTTTATATTCTTTATCATTATCGTCTAAGTCTTTTGCTTGTTCCAATAAATCTTCTAATATTAGAGGATTATATTCTAAAGTGTAATTCTTATAACCTGTATAATGGTATCTATACATAGCAACACCATCTCTTAATGAATCTTCAAAAGGATGCTCTGATATATCTGATGACAATTCTTTTTCTTTTAATGTTTTAAAAGCCTTCATATTATTTGCTGAAGGTTCCCATAATGATGATTTCTCAAAATATCCACCTAATCTTGGGTGAAAAGTTGTTATGTACATTGTTATGCCTTCTTTTTTATACAATTCCGATATATTATTAAGCATTATACTAGCAAAACCCAAACCCTGAAATTCCGGTAAAATGACCAATCTTGTTATTCTCCTAGCAGGATTTTTTGAAATTTGATTAAGCACTCCCAAACATCCTACAAGAATTTCAACATCATTTCTAACCCAATAAAAAGTAAAAAATTTTGATGATCTTGGTAATGATTCTATTATACTTTCATTTGCTGTCATATAGTGATGTTCATGGAAAAGAGGCCAAAGATATTTTTCACCTTCTTTTACTACTAATTTGTATTTTGGTTTTTTAAACGAAGAAAATTTAACTATCATTTTTAATATCTTTGCACTTTTTTCCATAGGTAGCAGAATCTGAATACATATCACAATCTAATTCTGTACCACAAATAAAAGGTATTGTAAAGCCATGTAGGCTAGGTTGAGGCCACTTATGGCTACTAACTTGTATTGAATTGCATATAGGACACCTATATAATTTCTTAACACAATCTTCTATATCACTTAATTTAATAAATGTTTCACCATTCATCATCATCTCCTTTATATAGATTTACTATTAGAGGTTTCTTTAACTTTTTCATAGTATCTATCATATTTTTTGTTCCTCGTGATTTTTCGTCCCAAAATACAATTGCTATATCTGCATACTTTGCCATATCATAGTTTCTTTTATGTCCTGCACTTTTACCGTATCTATCCCATTCAGCAGGGAATTTCGAACATAATATTCCGTTATCTTTTGCATATAATTCGCCTAGAGAATCTGCTCCTCTGGCTGTACCTGATACAATTTCTGTTATATTGTATTTATTACAAATCTCGTTAATAGATTTTTGTAATAAATCATAATCACTAAAATCCCTTGAACCAGCAACTATTAATTTCATATTAGAAATTAAAATCCAATACAACTTCCCACTTATTTTGTTCCTCAGGTGTCATATTCTCAGTGTTAATTAACGAATACGCAACCCTACCCTCAAATCGTTTAAGTAATTCATTATATTTAATAAATACTGCATAGTCGTAAATCTTATTCTTCAATTGTAACGCTCTTAACATAATACCTATGTCATCTTCCAGAGAACCAAGCGATTTCTCTGCTACGCTCAGTCCTTTTTTTAGTATTTCTTGTATGCCATTTGAAATAATAAGATTAATTTTATTTTTTTCTTCTTGTATATTTCCTACTAACATATTTCAGCTATCTCCTTTGACCACATATCTGCTGCAGATGTTTCTTTAATTATTGTAAGTTCCTTTTTCATATCAATAATTTTATTTTTTAATTCTTCCATTCTTTCTTCTGTTAGATTATAAATAGGCATTCTTAAAAGATAATCATAAGAATCTTCATCTTTTATAATTTTATCAAATTCAGGTTTATCCAACTGTTCTATAATTGCTTCTTTCTTTTGTTTATTAACAACTATATTACCTTCAGTAACATTTTTAATAAACAAATATCTTGATGCATTTAATAAAATATCTTTATTCATTTTTTCAATAAGATGAGATTTTCTTTTATCCACATACTCCAATTTAACTTTAATGTAATGATTAATTACCTCTTCAGGAGAATTATACGCAACGACTCTGTTATTTTCATCAATAACAGTAAAATTTTCTGTTACCTTTTTAACAAGTTTTAATTTATCAAGTAACCAATCATCTTCATTTTTAATTGACTTGCTATCCATTTGTACTTCAAACTTAAATTCATCTTTTTTAGAATCTGATAAATCAGTATAATCTCTAATGATTTTTTTATCTTCTAAATCGTCAAGTACCTTTGTATAACTCTTAAGATTATAGCCAATTGGTAATTCAGTTATCATTATTTTAGTTAATGAAGTTCTCTCAAAAGTACCTTTAATCAACCATTGGTTATCGTTATCTCCTTTTTCAATAATACCCTTAAATCCTTTATACATTGGAACCAAGTCAGGTAATTCTTCACCTTTAATACTTTTTTCAATATATTCTTTAACAATATTTACATCACGAGGTAATATTTTTTGTGCAAAACCAGTAGCAATACCTTCTGAACCGTTAATTAATATTAATGGTAAAGTTGGAACAAAGAACTTAGGTTCAATTTTTGTACCTTCAAATTCTTGTGAAATTAGGATTGCATTATCATCTTTCTTAAAAATATTAAATAGTGTTTTAGAACCGTAAGTCATAATGTATCTTGATGCCGATGGTTCTGGAGAATGTCTTGTACCAAAGTTACCTTCAGGTTCAAGTAAGTTAAGATTATTTGTTCCTATATAATTTTGTGCTAAATTTGTTATAACACCATCTGCTGCACCATGTAAATATTCAGTATGTTCTGCCATTTTTGACGCAAGCTGAGACACTTTAATTTCATTTCTTATATTTTTATCTAAAACAGTATGTAGAATTTTTCTTGCTGCATTTTTTTGTCCATCAACTAAAGAGCCAATTGCTCTAATAGTTGAATAACTTGCATAATCTACTAAATCACTATTACAAAAATCACTTATCTTCATATTATTCCTTTATAGTTTCGCTACGGAAAATTCATTTTCCATAATTGCTTCTTTTCTAACATCAACTTTTGAATTGGCAAGCCATTCGTTAACTGCTTCTTCTCTGTCCCATTCGATCATATCTATCATTTTATCAATACCATCAGTTTCTATAATCATTTCTAAAGTTTCTTTATTATGAGAACCAAGACCTTTGTAATACTTACTTGTTTCACCAGGATTTAAAGTTACTTCGTCATTTAAATTATAATACCATCGTACTAATTTTTTATTTTTCTTAATACCAATAACCGGTGTTTGTAACATACCTACATTATTTTTATATTCAGGTAAATATTTTAATATAAAACCACTTAATAAAATTCTAATATGAAAACCATCAAGATCCTGGTCTGTAGCATAAACTATTTTTTCATACCCTTCTTGTTTAATAATTTGATATAATTCAGTTAATTCTTTATTTGCTGTAAATTTTTGTTGTGTTGCGTCCCAAACATTTAAAGGCTTTCCTTTTAATGAATAATAACCAATCCCGTCTCTCCCAATTGCTGGGGTTAAACCACCAAGAGCAGATTCTCCCTCAACAATAAATAATACTCTTGCTTTTCCAATAGGTTTTGTGTATTTTTCCGATTTGATTTTTTTCTTTTTCTTATCAAGACCTTTAAGTTCTTGTTTTTTCTTAAACTCTTCAGCAATTCTAAAATAATCAATAATACTATCTGTAATAGCCTTATTTCTATAAACTTTATCAGCAAATTTTAAAATATCCATATCTCCAAAATAATTAACAATGTCTTTCATAGGATTAGTTAATTTTTCTTTGGTTTGTGTTTCGTATTTAGGTCCTTTAAAATTTTTCATAATACATACAACGAATAACTTTCTCTTAACATCAGAAGGCTTAATTGTTTTATATTTTTTAACAATTTTTTCTCTTACAACTCTTACAATCGTATTGGCAATATAATCCATGTGAGTCCCACCAGCCGTTAAATTAAGACCGTTCATTAATGTAAATTGTTTAAAATCATCTGAGTCAGAGTGAAAAACACCTATACTAAAATTCTTTTCTTCAATAATTGTACCATCAGAACCCATAGAACCCGGTGCACCAAACATTTTAAGAAAGTCTTTTGCTTTTAATTTAATTCTTTCTCCATTTAGTTTAAATGTAATCTCTGGATAAGACACTGAAAGATTGTATAATCTCTGTTCTATCATTTTAATATGAGATGGTGTAATATGGTCTAAACCAAATCTTTCGACATCAGGTTTAATTTCTACTTTTACACCTTGTTTGCCTGTTGCTTTTCCAACTTTTGTTGTTATTTTATCATTGTTATTTTCACATTTAACTGTACATTTCAAATTACCATCATTTGAAACACCAATAAATTCTTTACTAAATACTGATGCTATCATTGAACCTACACCATTTGTACCAATTGTAGCTGAATCGTCATCTTCAAAATTTGAACCTGCTCTTGCATGACACCACGCTAATTCAGGTTGATAAATTGATTTGCCATGTTCGTCTTGCACTTCCGTGACAGGAATACCTCTACCATTATCTTGAACTGAAAAACATTCTTTATCAATTGTAACATCAATTTTATTAGCGAATTGTCCATTAGTTCTAACAAACTCATCAATGCTATTATCAATTAACTCGTTAAAAATTTTAACTAATCCAGGAACATATTCTATTTCAGTTTCTTTAAAATAATCTACATCGCATCCTGCTGTACCTAAATTTCCATTCTCATCAGGAATATCTACCGTATTAGCAATAATATATTCTTTTGATTTGGTTAATGTACTTGAGCCTAGATACATGCCAGATCTTTTAAGTATGTGATCTTTTTCTGATAGTTTCTTAATAACTTGTGTTTTTAATTCTGTTGATGTCCCCTTTTCTACAGTTTCTGTAGGGGTATCAAAATCTTCAAAATCTTCCATTTATTTCCTTTATAATTTTCTTTGAGATACTCTAGGTTCAATAACCTCAGATAATTCTTTTTCAGTTGTATCTTTATCGTGATGACCAAAGATTCTTTTATCAACTTCCCAAAATATCAAAGCACCAACAAATTGTCCAACCATTAAATTGCCCCATAATGGTAAATGGGCTTCTAAAAATATCATTATAGGCATCATAACCAAGGCAGAAATTTGCCATCGTAAATGATATATCCCATATTGTTTGTTTAAAAACTTAAACATTATACCTCTTTTTATTTATTTATTTTTGCTTCTAATCTCTGCTAATGGAGATTCTGCTTCTGGGTCTCCTGAAAAAATAAAATCCATAACAGCTTGTTTCATTTCAGGATCCTTTAAAGCTTCTTTAATTTCGCTTTTTAATTTCTCAGCTTTATACACAGCTGAATTACCTGCTGCTGTTAATCTATCACTTTCTTTGTTTGCGTCTTTTACCTTACTCATATTCTATCCTTTTTATTTTAAATAATTATATAACATTCAAGCTTAATATTCGCTGAATAACGAACCATTTCAGGTATCCATTTATTTTTTGTTGATTAATTATAACAAGTTAATGTTAAACTAAGTTTAAATTATTAACTTTTTCTCAATTGTAACAAAAGATTATTTAATTTTACAAATCTTTCTTGTTTTTCTTCGTCAGATAATTTTGGTAATTCTAATTCTTTGCATTCTTCTTCAAAAGAATTTCTAAAATCTTGAACTTCTTCAAACAAACTTAAATGAGTTTTTTCTCTTAAGTTCATCTTAACGTCCAATACTGTTGTTGTTTGTGTTCTGTTTAATCTTGGATTAAACTCTTTTGATGCAACAAGATTCCAGAAACTAAATAAACTTTGAAGACTTTTTGCTAAATCTTTGAATTTATTTTTATTATTTTCTTTTCTACCTAATTTAACACAATTAAAACTCATCCCTAAAAATCTCTTTTTAGCTAATTCAAAATCAACAAATAAATCCCTGTGATTTAAAACTTCTTTAAATTCTCTAGAACAGTACATAACCATACCTTCAACTTTATCTGCATTTAGCATATCAAGCATATTTGGGTCTGTTTTCATCCCATTTTTAAAAAACTTCTTAGCCTCAAATAAATCTAAATCATCATCAAATTCTCTATCGAATTTTTCATTTAGTTGTTGCATTAATTCAGCTCTATCTTTTTGTGTCATACTATTTTTATCAAGTTCCTCAGGGACGTCTAGTAAACCTAATTGAACATCTTGTTCCCAAGTAAAAACACCTTTAACATCAACATCACTATCAACACCATCTAATCCATGCAATGTACTACCAACAACTGTCAAGAAATGTAATTTTAATTTTTTATTATTTACTGTTAATGTCATTTTATAACCTTTTTTATGTTTTTTGTTAATATAATTATAACAGGTTAATATTAAACTAAGTTTAATATTAACAAGTTACTCCCATTTTTGTACTAATTTTTGTAAGAATAATAATCTATGATAACAATACCATCTATCATTAATATAAGATAACTCTCCTTGAATTCTTTCTTCTTCAAATTCAGAGTCTTCAAATCCAACTTCATATCTATAGTCTATTGTTTTTAAAAGATAATCAATAGCTTTTTTATTTGCTACAAGAGCTACTTTGAACTTTTCATAATCGAATTCTCTACCATTTGTATTAAAATAAAAATAGTCAAACATTTTATATAATAAATATCTATTATAATTTAATTCAAAAGCATTTGGTCCTTCACTTGAGCCATAATTATTCTCTTTAAAATAGTTTCTAATGGCTCTTTCTCTAATGTATCTTAATCTTTCATTTTTTCTTAAATTTTTCATTTTTTTTAATATCCGCCTTCAGCTTCATTATTTGAAACTTTCATTAAAAATTTCATTTGTTCTTGTATATCTTCAGAAACACATATTTCTAAATGTCTACTATCGCCTGCATAACCTTGAGGAAATAAGTAAGTATTTTGCATCAATTCATTAACATCGCTTTCAGAAAGATTAAATTCTTTCATTATTTCTTCTACTGAAGAACATTCTTTAACTGCGTTACAAACATATTCTAGTTGGTCGTAAGAATATCCACATTCTGGCATTGATTTTGATATTGATTGTTCATATACTAACATATTTATTTCCTTTATTTGTTTTGTTAATATAATTAT
>Ga0256828_1001964_pt1 | contig 12556 bp, 10 predicted proteins | sample CV88metaG_FD_185993 | JGI IMG/M metagenome (GOLD analysis project Ga0256828, IMG submission 185993) | Hydrothermal vent microbial communities from East Pacific Rise, Pacific Ocean - CV88 | ecosystem: Environmental > Aquatic > Marine > Hydrothermal vents | place: Pacific Ocean: East Pacific Rise... | reverse complement strand
TTTGGTTTTTTTGATAGAAGAGGGTATTTTTTTAATAATATATATTTTGAGTATAATTCAAGATATACCTATATAGATAGATTATATATGAGAGGTTATTTTTCTCCTCATCGACACCATTATAGAAGATATCGATATTATGAAGATAATGATTGGAATAGAGTACATTGTTATAGAGAACCAAATGTAATTGTATATGGTAATTATTATGAGAGTAGTGAACCGAGATATTATTATAGAGATAGAGGATATATTCGTGATTATCGTTTTGCTGAAGAAAGAAGAGATAGTTATAGGAGAGACCATGCTTATGTAAATACTCATTATAATAATTCTAGAAGAACTCATCATATTTCAGATTATCATCATAGAGATAGGGGAAGAGTCGTAAATCATAGGTTTTTGCATAATAGAACTAATAGAAATTACGAGTATATTGATGATAAAAAATCTTCTAAAAGTAATGGTAGATTAAGAATTACAAAATAATTTAAGATTATTTTAAGCTTGTCTGCTGTATTTTAATTAAAAAACGAGGATTTATATGTTAGCAAAAGAGATAAAAGAGTTCAGAGAAGTCAAAGAGAAAGCTAGGACTTATCTGTGTTATATTATGAGTAGTAATATATCTTATAGTTCAGGGGAAGGTAGTTTAGAGCTATTATTAGAGAATTTGGATATGTTAAAACAGGCTATTCCTAAAAGTGAAGTTTTATATGCTCTTGATGCTAATGGTAGGCAAATTACAGAAAATATTTCTCAATATCCAAAATTAAATGGTATAAATAAAGGTAAAGATAAGAGTAATCGTTCTTATTATTATAATACAGTAAAACATCATAGATGTGAGGTTTCAGACCCTTATCCATCTATGGCAAGTGGACATTTGATAGTTACAGCTAGTTTTCCTATTTATGATACAGATAATAATCTTTTGGTAATTATTTGTGTGGAAATTAGTTTAAAAAATATACTTAGAATAATATATCCAAGTTCTGTTGATTCTGTATTTGGAAGTGGGAGTAAAGTTGTATATACTATATTTTCATTAGCTCTATTTTTTGTAGCTATGCTTCTGTTTTTAAAAGGTATTACAAGTTTTGTAGGATATGGTCTGAATTTTCATAAAGTTGAGATAAATGATATGTTTAAATCAACTATCTTATTAACTCTATCTTTAGCCATTGTTGATTTGGTTAAGGCAATTTTTGAAGAGGAAGTTTTAGGAAAAGAGAGAAAAGAGGGAACAGGAGATAGTCATCAAACTATGGTTCGCTTTTTGGGTTCTATTATTATTGCTTTATCAATTGAAGCTTTGATGTTGGTATTTAAATTTGCTCTTAATGACCCTAGTCAGCTTTTATATGCTGTTTATTTAATAATGGGTGTAACTGCTTTAATTATTGGTTTATCTTATTATATAAAAGTTAGCTATAAAGATAAAAGATAAATTAACACTAAATTAACACTACTTCTATATTATAAGCTTATTATTAATATAAAGGAGTGGAATTATAATGATAAAGATAATTTATCTATTATTTGTTTATATTGGATTTTTATATTCATTTGAACAGCTAGAGGATATTAATATTGTAGAACAGGCTACAAGTAAGGTGGTCGAAAATATTAGTAATGAAGAGATAAAAAGTGCAGATTTAGCTGATGCATTGCAGAGAAATATTCCAAGTATATCTATGATAAGAAGAAGTGGGATTGCTAATGATATTATTTTAAGAGGACAAACTAGAGATAATATTAATGTACTTATTGATAATACTAAAGTTTGTGGTGCTTGTGTTAATAGAATGGACCCACCAACATCTCATATTGTTACAAATGTAATTGATGAGGTAGAAGTTACAGAAGGACCGTTTGATGTAGAAGATTTTGGAACATTAAGTGGTGCAGTAAAAGTTACAACACAAAAACCTAGTAAAAATCTTAGTGGAGAAATTGGTGCAAATATTGGTTCGTTTGGTTATCAAAAATTTTCAGGTACTATAAGTGGAGGTACAGATAAAGTTAGAGTGTTATTTTCAGCATCTAATGAAAAAAGTGAACAGTATAAAGATGGAGATGGTAATGATTTGGCAACTCAGTTAGAAAATTACACTAGAGATAGAGGATTATCTGGATATAACTATGCTCCAAAATACAAAGATATGGATGCTTTTGAAAAAACAACAACGATGGGTAAAGTATTTATTGATGTAGCTGATAATCAAGAGTTGAGATTTAGTTATACAGCAAATAGAAGTGATGATGTACTTTATCCATCAAGTAAAATGGATGCTATATATGATGATAGTGATATAGCTAATTTTGAATATATTGCTAAGGATTTAGGAAAATATTCAAAAAAACTTTATTTTCAATTATATAACTCCCAAGTTGAACATCCTATGAGTACACAATATAGAGAGATTGGTCAAACTCAATATATGACACATAAATTAACTACAGAAATGACTGGTATAAAGTTAAAAAATAGTGTTGATATTATTGGAGATAGAGAGATTACCTATGGTATAGATGGTAGTAGAAGAAATTGGGATGGACACTATTCTATGACAATGGTAGATAGTGGTATGAGTAGAGAGACTGGAATAAGTATTGATGATGTTGATACTGATAATGTAGGTCTATTTTTAAAATCCCAAAGAGAAGTTGGAGATGTAAAAATTGCATGGGGTGTTAGATATGATGGTACTTCTATAGATACACAATCTCAAACAGAAAAAGATAGAGATTTTTATGATGTTTCTGCTAATGTTTTTGCTACTTATAAATTAGATAATGATACAAATATATTTGGAGGAGTAGGTAAATCGAGTAGAGTTCCTGATGCAAGAGAGTTATATAATACTAAATATGTAAAACAAGAAGATGGAACTATGAAAAGGATTGTAAATGGAAATCCTGATTTAAAGCAGACAAGAAACTATGAAGTAGATTTAGGTGTAGAGAAATTTTTCTCAAATGGAAAGATAAAAGTAAAAACATTTTATTCTAAATTGAGAGATTATATATATTATAATAGTAGTACTATGTTACATAGCTTTGAAAATATAGATGCCCATATTTATGGTGCTGAACTTAGTGGAAATTATCTATTTACTGATAATTTAAGTTTTGATGCAGGGTTAGCATATAAAAAAGGTCGTAAAGATACTCAACCTACAAATCAAACAGATAAAGATTTAGCTGATATATCACCAATTAAATTAAATGCTTTATTAAATTATGATTATGATGACCAAGGTTCTATACAACTTTCAGTTATTTCTGCTGGAAAATGGGATGATATAGATAGTGATAATGGTGAACAAGAGTTAGATGGATATACAGTTTTAAATTTTAAAACAAGTAGAGAGTTTAATAATGGTATAGTATTAACAGCAGGAGTGGATAATATAACTGATGAAACTTATGCTATTACAAATACATATAAAGATTTAATTTTAATGACAGACAGTACAGATACTATGCTTATAAATGAATTTGGTAGATATTATTATCTCAATGCTAAATATAGATTTTAATTAGATAGACTAGTTTTTTAACTAGTCTATTTTTTTAGTTTCTACCGTGTCTAACTCTTTGACCTTGTCCTTGTTGAAGTTCTATTGAATTATTATCATCTACTCCATTTTGTGGGTATTCTGGATGACAATAATTAACACCATTTATCTCTCCTATTGAACAACAACCATCTGTTATTCCTATATTTTGAAGACCATTATCAAATGCCCAATAGTGATTATAACTAGCATCTCTTAGTACTGTAAAAGCATCAAATACATCAGTAGCATTAGATTCTTGAGCTATAATAATTTTTTCATCTAAATCAGTAATATCTGTTACTTCAACCATACAACCAACCTCTAGTGCATCTTGTTGAGATTGAATACCTTTTGCATAAAGTACATCATATAAATTTTGAATAGCTGGTATATCATATACACCACTTGGTAAATCTTCAAATGCTGTATTGCTATTTGCAACAGCTATGGTAACATTTGTTAAGTTCTCTTCTGAAAGGTCATATTTCCTAACTATAGATTGAACAATTTGGATATGTTTGGTTTCTGACCTATCAGCTATATTTTTTAGTTGCATTATATCTAATCCATTATTTTCTGCATGATAATTATATATATTTGTATATACATCATAAGCTAATCTCTCCTCATTACCCATATAAGATATTGCATCTTTTAAATCTTGGGTTAATGTTGATAATGGATAATTATTTATGTCAAATATTCCATTTTGTTCATCTGTTTGGTTATGATTTCTCTGAGAATACTCATTTATTGTATTACTTGTTAATAGTTTATTCTTATTATTACTATTATTTCCACATCCAATTAATAATGTTGATGTAACAATTGATATGTATCCTAAAGTTAATATTTTTTTCATCCTATTTATCCTTTTGTATTATTTGTTATAACTTTAACAGAGTTTTGTTAATTAAATGTTACTTGATTAATATAATTTAATTTATCAATATAATAAATAATCAAATATTGAATTAATGTTTAGTTAATATATAGATGATAGAATTCTCTTAAAAAATAAGGATTGTTAATGAAAAAAATAGCAATAGCAACAACTTTATCACTTATGTTGACATCTATCTTAGTAGCTCAACCAAATATGCAAAAGAACCCAGAGGGAATGAAAAAGTTAGCTCAAATGGCAGGAGAAAAAAGTCCATATTATAGAGCCAAAAAAGAGGTTTTTCCAAAAGATTATTTTTTAGTAAGTCAAAATTTACCATTTTTAGTAGGAGTTGCACTATTTCATCCACAAGGTGATGAATTGAATTTAACAAAAGAACAAATTTCTAAATTATCTGAAATGAAAAAAACAATAGTTCCAGCATCAGCAAAAAATGCACAAGAGATTAAAAAAATGGAACTAGAGTTGGCTAAAGCCATATTAGAAGATAAAAAAACTCCAGAGAGTCAATATGAATTAGTTGATAAAATTGCTAAAGCAAAAGCAGATATGACAAAAGCACATTTAAAATGTATTAATAGTGTTCAAAACTTATTATCAGATAAACAGTTTAAAACCCTTTTAAAACTAGCCTCTCAAAAAGGTAAAGCTAAAAAAAATAATACTATTAGTAGTAAAAAAGATAATTTGAATGCTGAAAATTTATTTAAAGCTAAGTGTGCAGTATGTCATAGTATGACAAGACCAACAGATATGTCTAAAATAGTTGCACCTGCAATTATGGGTGTAATGCGTCATGTTAAAATGAGCTATCCAACTAAAGATAAAGCTATTGTATTTATAAAAGATTATGTTTTTAATCCAACTAAAGATAAAGCTATTTGTATGCCTCAAAAAATTGAAAGATTTGGACTTATGCCATCTCAAAAAGGTTTAGTAACTCCAGAGGAATTAGATACAATTTTACCTTGGCTATATGACAATTTCCCTCCAAAAGGATTTAGAGGAATGGGACATCATGGAAAAGGAATGAAATAATATTATAAGGTAAGAGTTTTTACTCTTACTTTTTATTTATTTGTCTATATTTAAAAACATAGGTTGGTCTTCAAATTTATCCGTAATTGGAATTCTAAGAGACATACCATTTTTAATTTTATAGTTTTTACCTATTATATCTCTATTAGCTAGATATATCTGTTTGTACTCTTTTTTATCTTTATAGTATTTTAGTGCTAGTTGGTATATATCTAAATTATCTTCTACTACAATATCTATCCAAGGAGTATTGCTTTTTAGGGGAGGTATAGCTTCTTGATGTTTCTTTTTAATTGTTTTTTTGACTATTTTTACTTTTGTAGGTTTTTTACTCTTTTTTATTACTCTTTTTTTAATTATTTTTTTAACTATTTTTTTGCTTTTTTTGCTTTTTTTCTTTATAGATTTTTGAATAATGGCTAATTTCTTCTTATTTTTATGTAGTTGTTTTTTTACACTACTTAGTTGAGATTTTAATTTTTTAATTTTGTTATCTTTTTCTATTTTATATTTGACAAACTGTTTTATAATATCATCTAATTTTTGTGCTTCTTTATTTTTTTCTTTTTTGTACTTCTGAAACTCTTTTTTTAGAGTATTTAACTCTTCTGTTAATTTTTCTATTTTTTTATCTTTTTCATTATGAATAACAATAGGTGCGATAGAAATTTTTTTTGGTTTTTGAGTATTACATTTTGGTTTATCCTCTGGATTTAGAACTATTTTACATCCTATTGTCTCTTCTTGAGAGTTGAAAATTGATAAATTATTTGCAAAAATAGTACAAAAATTTAGTAATATTATTAATAAAATTTTCAATTTATATCTCTCCTTGTGTCTATTCTAAAATTGGCTCGTAACTTAACATAACTCTATATAGAAAATAATAAAAATATCCTATTAATATTTTTTTGTAATACGGTGGTAATCTGTTTTATGTAAAATTGCATTTTAAAATCAAGGAGTTTTATATGTATAAAATAATTTTTTCAGTTTTTTTATTAAACAGTTTAATGGTTGCAGATATAGATATACAAAAAAATATTTATGATGGTGCAGAAGATATAATCCGAATGGATGAAAAGATGAATAGAGCAATAGCTGAACATAACCAATTGACCCCAGAAGAAGATGCTCAAATGCGTTTAAATAGTTCAAAAATAGAGGATTTTCAAGATATGGGAGATAAATATATTTTAGAAAAAGATATACCAAAGAGTGCTAAAATAGATTTAAAAATCGAAGATGGTATGCTAAATATTTCTACAACTACAACTCAAAAAGAGAAGATACAAACAGACTTAAATGTTAGTTATACAACTATTATTACTACATCAGAAACTTCTATTCCTATACCAAATGATGCTAATCAAAATAGTATGCAAAAGAGATATAAAGATGGGATATTAGTAATAATATTTGATAAAAAATAGATACCAAGGAGTATATGTGATTAAAAACAAAACTATAATGATATTTAGTTTTATAACGATGAGTGTTATATTAGAGGCTGAAACAATGCCGTATTATGCAAAACCTGGACAATGTTTTACAAAAGCTTTTTATCCTCCTGAGTTTAAAAAAACTTTTAAAACAACAATAAGTAAAAAGGTATTAATTCGTAAAGAGAGTATTATTCAAAAAGTAATACCTGCGAAATATGAGTGGATTGAGAAAAAAATAAAAATTAGTGATGGTAAAGAGAAAATTATAACAACTCCTGCTGTCTATAAAACCATATATGAAAATGTATTAGTTGAACCAAAAGAGTATATTTGGAGAAAAGGTTTAACTCAAAATTCACCTAAAGCACTACCAAGCTGTGTTCAGTCTGCATCTAATTTAGGTATAGATATATCTATGGCAAAGCCAAATAGTTGTTTTTATGAACATTATATTCCTGCAAAATATATTACAACTACAGAAAAGATATTAGTAGCACAACCTAGTAAAAGATTGGTTGTAACTCCTGCTAAATATAAAACTTATACAAAAAAAGTTGAAATAGATAATACAAAAACAAAATTAATTCCTATTAAGGCTAAATATAAAAAGGTAAAGGATAAGGTAGTAGTTTCTCCAGCTAGAACAGAATGGAAAAAAACTATGTGTCAAAATAGAGGATGTAATCAATCAGAAGTTATATGTTTAGTCGAGGTTCCTAGAAAATACAAAGAGATAACAAGAAAAGTACTTTTACAGCCATCTGTAGGTAAAAAAGTAGCAGTATCTCCAAAATATAAAAGTGTAAAAGTGGAAGAGATAATTCAACCAGCATCAATAAAAGAGATACCAATTCCTGCTAAGTATAAAACTATTACAAAAAAAGAAAAAGCCAAAGATGCTCAATATTTTTGGTCTGATGAGTCTCAAAAAAATAGTTCAACTAGATTAGTAACTCAATGTGACAAAATATGTTTGGTAGAAAAACCTGCTAAATATCAAAAAGTGGCAAAGAGAGTACTGCTTACCCCAGCTAGTAGTAAAAAAATAAAAACTCCACCGAAATATACTATAGTAAAAGTTAAAAAAATTATAGAACCTGCAAAATTTAAAAAAGTAGTAGTACCAGCAGAGTATAAAACTGTAACTGTAGAGAGAGAAAGAACAAAAGGATATTCAAAATGGACACCTGTAGTGTGTGAATCTAATATGACTCCTACAACTATTAGAAAAGTTCAGGAAGCATTAAAAAGAGCAGGATATTATCAAGGGCAAATTAATGGTATATGGGATTTAGAATCTAAAAATGCAGTAAGAGCATATCAAAAAGCTAATGGTTTAGCTGTTACTAGATTATCTATTGAGACTATGAAATCATTAGGAATATATTGATATATTTTATTGTTTTTTATTTAAATATAAAAATTAATTGCTATTATGATATAATATTTAAAATTAATTTTTAAAAGGAGTTGATATGAGATTAAAATCTATAGCATTAATATCTTTAATGTGTACTATATACGCAAATGGGGCTAACTTTACAGTAGATATAAATAATGAAACAACAGGAGATAGTTATGTTAGTTCATCTGATACTTTAACAGATATTATTAATGAGTTGGAACTAACTAATATAGAATCTCATATCGGCTATAATGAGACAAATCATTTATTAGCTAATTTAGATTTTAGAGGACTTCCTGTTAGATTGAATTTTGCAGAAAATTCTACAACACTAAGTTTTGATATTGATTCTTTGGGTATTCATGAAAGTTTTACGGGAAATACTCGTGATGATAGTGTAGATATGTTAGAGGATTGGTTTAAAGATGGAGGAGTTGATGTTGAGAAAATAATGAAAAAATTGGTTGAAATATCTCCTGTTGACCCAATTGCAGGAAATCCAAACTCTCTAATGGCTCTTACTGTAGAAGCAGATTTCAAAGATGGTTTTATGAATATTGCTACAAAACAGAGAAGTTCAAGAAACTCTTCAAAAGGAAATAGAATAGCTATTGATGCTACTTATAAATCTTTGGATACTGATGGTAGGAGAAGTAATAGTTTTACTCTTCCTTTGTCTTATTCTTTTGTTTCAGCTGATAATGATAAAGAGAGTTTAAATATATCTTTACCTATTACATATATAGATTTTGAGGGAGCAAAAAGTTATAATGTTGGATTAGGAACATCTTATTCTAAACCAATAAATGAGAATTGGGTTTTAACTCCTGCTATAAAATATAGTATAGTTGGCTCTTCTGATTTAGGTGCTTTGGCACAATTGGGTTCTGTATCTCTTTCGAGTAGTTATAGTTTTTATTTAGGAAATAAATATACTTTGAGTATTGGTAATATGGTAGGATATTATACTACTTTAAAAGTTTATGATGGAGATTATGCTTATGACCCAGATATAGGAAATACTGTATTTAGAAATGCTCTTTTGTATTCAATACCTACTGAAAATATTGTAAAAAATACATCATTAGATGTTTATGTTATTGATACTCAATACACAGGAACAGAGTTATATCTAAATAGTTATGATGAGTTTGGATTTTCATTTGGATATAATAAAGTTAATCTAAATGTACTATCAGATAAGGAAGAGTATTCATTTAACAAAGAGTTAAAAATTGGTATGAGTTATCTAACATCTTCCAAATCAAATGGGTTTAAGGTTAATTTTGGATTTATGTTTTAATCCAACTCATTTAACCAAATCTGAATATCACTATCACTTGCCATTCTCCAATCAGCCCTTGGGCTAAGGGAGATGGTTCCTACTTTAACTCCATCAGGCATACATGAGCGTTTGAATTGTTGGGTAAAAAATCTCCAGATAAATTTTCTTAGAGTCTTTTTTATCTCATTTTGGCTATATTTGCTCTCAAAAGCATGATTTGCCAAAAATAGAATTTTTGATGGGGTTGCACCATACTTTATAAAGTGATATAAAAAGAAATCATGTAGTTCATATGAACCTATTATATCTTCTGTCTTTTGAGTTATATTGTCCTCTTGATGAGGTAAAAGTTCTGGACTAATAGGTGTATCTAGTATATCATCTATTATATGGGATATTTTTTTATTGCTTTTATAGTACTCTATTACATATTTTATTAGAGTCTTTGGAATACCAGAATTTAGAGCATATGCACTCATATGGTCACCATTATAAGTACTCCAACCCAAAGCTATTTCGCTCAAATCACCTGTACCAATAACAAGACCATTTTCTCTATTTGCTGTATTCATCAAAATTGAGGTTCTAGCTCTTGCTTGGACATTTTCGTATGTTACAGTTAGCTCATCTTTGTCATGACCTATTAGTTCAAACTCTTTTAGTGCTATATCTGTAATATCTATCTCTCTTAGGGTTACTCCTAGAGCTTTACATAACTCTATAGCATTATTTTTTGTCCTAGAGGTTGTTCCAAATCCAGCCATAGTTATAGCTATAATATCTTTGTTGTCTCTTTTCATTATCTCAAATGCTCTATGGGTAGATAGTAGTGCTAGTGTAGAGTCTAGTCCTCCTGAAATACCTATAACAGCCTTTTGGATATGAACATGGCTCATTCGCTTTATTAGTCCGTGAGCTTGTATATTGATTATCTCTTCACATCTATGAGTCTTTTCTTGAAATTTAGATGGGACAAATGGTGTTGGGTCTATATATCTTTGAAGTTTAGATATAGTAGGAGTTTTTTGTAAAATTATAGTTCTAAATGGTTCTATATCACTATCACTATAGCTAGATTCATTAACTCTTAGATAGTTTAATTTTTCTACATCAATATCAGCTATTATTAGCTCATTTTCTAGTGAAAATCTTTTGCTTTGAGCTAGAGTAGAGCCATACTCTGCAATAATAGCATGACCACCAAAAACAGTATCTGTAGTTGACTCTCCAACTCCAGATGAACTATAGATATATGCACTCATACATCTAGCACTCTGAGTTCTAACAAGCTCTTCTCTATATTCTGCTTTGCCAATTAGTTCATTACTAGCACTAAGATTAAATATTAGATTGGCTCCACTACTAGCCATAGTAAAACTAGGAGGAGTTATAGCCCATAAATCCTCACAAATCTCTACTCCAAATAGAATATCTCGATATTCAAATAGCAAATCAATTCCAAAAGCTATCTCTTGGTTTAGTATAGTTATAGTTTGATTTTTAATCCCTTTGCCTGAATTAAACTGTCTCTTTTCATAGAACTCTTTTTTATTTGGTAGATATATTTTTGGTATAGCACCCAATATTTTGCCATTTTGAATAACAATAGCAGAGTTATAGAGCCTATTTTTATATAAAATAGCTATACCAATAATAGCTACTGTTGATATATTTTGACTCTTTTTTAGTATATATTCTAATGATTTATTCTGTTCTTTTAGTAGTAGTTGATTTAAAAATAAGTCAGAAGCTGTATATCCAGTTAGTGTTAGTTCAGGAAATACAACAATAGATACATCTTGATTATAAGCCTTTTGTAGTAGATAGATAATCTCTTTTGCATTCTCGTGTGGGTTGGCAATTTTTGTTTTATTGATAGCTGAAGCGACTCTATAGAATCCATACATAATAAAATATCCTTAAAATCTAAAAAATGGATTTTTTCGGTATTTTATCATTTATTGTTGTAGATGAAAAGTTTTATTTAAATATTTTATAGATTTTGCTGATTGTACTTTTATATTATCCCAATATCTTTTTGTATATATTTTTCCATTTTTAATAGTATATTCTCCTGTAGAAGAGAAAGCTTGACCCCATGACTGTTTATTTTTTAATATTTTTAATATAGATGGAGATTTTATCTCATTTGCTGTTAGCATTTTTGCTTTATTAGTACGAATATAATAATATTTGCCATTTTTATCTAATAATAAAAAATGATAAGAGTCAGCAATTCTATCAGTACGATATACTTTATTGTATAAAGGTTGAGCTGTAGGTATATTCCCAGCACTCAAAGGCGTTATAATAACAAAGAAAAGAGTTAGTAATTTTAGTAAAATTGTATTTTTCATCTAGCTTTCCTTTTCTACTTTAAGGTTTCTATCTAATTAGAAACTAATTTTTTATTTAAACTTTAGATAAGTATAGCATAGATTTTTTGGAATAAAATAAAAAAAAGAGAAAAATTATAAAAATATTAAAAAAAAATAATTAGTTTGTTAGTTTTAGTTTTAGGCTATTTTTCTATAAATTATAGAGAGTCCATTTAAACAAAAAACAACATTATCCTCCTACTGAATTTTGGTTGTAGGAGTTCCAAGATAAAACCCTTGATAATAATCAGCACCTAACTCTTTTACTATTCTATATATCTCTTGGTTATGGATAAACTCTGCAATAGTTTTTCTACCAAGTTTTTTAGAAAAATTTATAATGGCTTCTGTAATAATATATGAGTTTTTGTCTTTGTCTATATTTTTAATCAAACTGCCATCTATTTTGATATAGTCTGCATCAATATTTAATATATGTTCAAAATTTGCATATCCGCTTCCAAAATCATCTATGGCTATTTTGACATTGTACTCTTTGACCCTTTTTATAAATTTATTGATAACTTGATAGTCT
>Ga0256828_1001963_pt1 | contig 12559 bp, 6 predicted proteins | sample CV88metaG_FD_185993 | JGI IMG/M metagenome (GOLD analysis project Ga0256828, IMG submission 185993) | Hydrothermal vent microbial communities from East Pacific Rise, Pacific Ocean - CV88 | ecosystem: Environmental > Aquatic > Marine > Hydrothermal vents | place: Pacific Ocean: East Pacific Rise... | reverse complement strand
AGTCTTCTACCTCAGAGTTACCAAAGAGCTTGTAGTAGGCTTTGGTAAAGATGTTACCTGTATGTTCAGAGATGAGTGCATTCATCGCAGAGAGTAGTTCTGTTTTTCTGCTTTCATACTCCGTTTGCATCGCAAGTACACGCTCTTTAAATACATCTGGCAAACCTTTAGCCTCTACATCGCTAAGCATCTGAGTAAAGCTCTCTTTCGCATAAGCATCTTCTGCTTGTATGGTAGACAGAAGCTCATTTAGTTCAGCACTTAGCGTGGCTTTGTACTCATCACTTTGTGTAGGCTCTTGGAGTTGCTTGATGACTTGCAGAGCCTTGTCTACACTGCTTTGCATACGAGAAGAAGAGGCTTCTACATAGGCTTTGTTCTTTACTTTAACTGCCTCTACCCCCGCTGCAAAGGTAGGCGTAGTAAAGATGAACGTTGTGAGTACAAAGGAGAGTATAAAGCTCAACGCTCTTACTGTTTTAGTGGACTCGTTGAAGTAGTTTAGTGGGTTGATACGAGTATAGTGATTTTGGTTTGTATGTTGCACTTTTACTCCTATCCTATTGTGTATTAACTTTTAATTGAAAAATAATTTAATCCCAATAATATTTACACCAATACTTAAACATATCATTATTAACATGATGCCTTTATCTTTTAAAGTGTATTTTTCATATATATTTTCACCTGATTTATGTTTCACCAACTTAATAAATTCATTATAGTCATTTTTTGAGAAAGCATATCTATGAATAATTTCAGGGTGAGACGAATCAAAAACTATTGATTCTAAGCATAAAATATTTTTATAGGATATTTTTATATCATAAATAGAAAATACATTATTATCACTTTCAAATCTATTTTTTTTCCAAATAATGACTTTTTCATCATATATCTCAATATAATTTTTTTCACCAATAATCAATTTTGAAAATATAAAACTGGTTAAATAGATAATAGGTATACCAATTAAAATATAAACAAAAATCGTTGTGATGTATTCTTTTTCACTTATTAATCCTGCTAAGAAGATAGGTAATAATAGTACACCCAGCAAAGGGATACATTTGTAATAAAAATTATCATTGTTGTATTTTATTTTCATTTTAAATAATCCCAAGGATCTATTTCTGGAACATTAAAGCACCTTGGTTCCACTCCACAAGAACATATTTTCCAAGGTGTACCAAACATTGCAGGTAAAATACCAATCATACTTAACATACCCGTAAAGCCCATATATTTTGGTGTGCTAACACCAGGCAATTTAAAAAATCTTTCTATAAAGAATTTATTAAAAATCCATATTGCTGCTAATAATGAGGCGTAACACCATTCTTTATTCCCCCCTGCTAAACCAGCTGCTGCACTCATAAATAAAACTCCTATAGAAAATGCTGCTATTGTGCCTATCACGCTTGCTCCTGCTAATGGTGCAATTGCAGCAAAAAGAAATCCACTAATTCCTAAGACAATTATTGCCCCATACAACCCACCATTAATCAAATAAGCGCCACCACCCCTCTCATTAAGAATAATATACCCTTCACCCGTATACCCATTGATAGAGATGCGTTTTTCATGTGTGGTAATAGTAAGTCCTGCTTGGGCTGCTGCTCTGATGTCGGCTATGGCGTGGGTGGCTAGTTGGAGTTTGGGGAGTACTTCTTGGTAGTTCTCTTTGGTTATTGTATATATCTTCTGTCCTTGCTCGTTGGCTAGTTGTATGGCTTTGACTGCTGAGAATGCTTGTTCACCGTTTTGTGCAAAGAGTTGTTCTAAGACTTGATGCTCTAAACTACTTCCTATGATACCTAGCTGTTGGTTGGCTTGTACATGCTTCTTTTGGTCATTGTTTGACTGTTCTGTCATCTCTGTGTCTATGAGGTCACAGTTCATGCCTCCTGCTGTAAGTCTAACGGGTAGTCCGAAGAGTTTTTCTACCTGGGGTTTGTACCCTATGATACCAGAAGAGCCTACAAGTTCATAGTGGGTATCTAGTGCTTTTACTGCCATCTTACCTTGGGCTATCATCTGTGCGTAGTAGCTTAGGCTTGCTGCATAGACCATATCTCCCATAATGTCCTCTCTTGTTAGGCTGTTTAGTTGTGTTTGGTTACTGTTTTGTAATGTCTCTTGGGTTTGTTTGATTTTAGCTTGAAGTTGCTTTAGTTTTTCTACGCTTATGCTTTGTACAATGGTATTAACCCCATAATACCCACCAGCTATCAGTAGCCTTGGTGTTCCAAAGTGCATGGTTTGGCTCTCTTTGCTAATCTCTCCTTGTGAGTAATTAACTATTGGATTTATTGACATCTTTTTTTATCTTTTCATAAATTTCTTCAAACTCTCTTTGGTCAAAGGAATAGGGTATTTTTACTTCCTTTCCATCTTCATAAAACTTTGCTTTGCAGAAGTCATTGTCTGTTGGATATTTTACAAGCATTTGACCTTTGGGGTTATAGACTACCCAATATTTAGTTCCATTTTCTTCTATGTACTCGAAAGCTTTTTGACCGTTATCATAGGTAAAATTATCTCTACCATCTTCCCTAGTTTCATCTTTATAATGCGAGCCAAATTTTACACCTCTTATTTTTCCATAATCCCAAAAACCTACAATTCCTATATTTTTATCATTTTTATAAATCACTACCATAGATGGATATTTATTATTTAATGTAAAATATAATCCTTCTCTTAATCCATTGCGATAATAATATATACTACTTAATTCTCCATTCGTATATCCAAGAGAAAACCCATACCATTTATTATTCTTAACGTAAGTTATACTTGCCGATGTTTCTTTAGTTGTTTTATTAACATTAGCATCAACTAAAATCCCATCCCTTGTATCATCCAAATAACTTTCAATCTCTAAAAATGGTTTATCATATATTTTCCATTTATGTGTTTTACTTAACTTCATATAAGTATCTCTTAATGGGTATTTTTTAGAACATTGTACATAATCATGTGTTATTAGCGGTGGGATAAAACGCCATATAAGAGATATAAACATACTTACCAACAAAAATATTAATATATACTTTATACTTTTTCTAAGAATTAGAATTAATTTTTGCATGGATATTCTCTATCAAAATCATAATTTATAGGATAGGGAGTTGAACCATATGCTTCTTGATTCCCCTCAACATCATCAATACCCAAATCTAATGCATCTTCAAATTTATCCCTAATATAAAAATGATAGTAACAAGTTGTATTATCACAATTTCCATCAACAAAAAATGTACTTACTGCAATCGCAAATAATCCCGGAACACTATAGACATTTGAGGTGTCTTGATCACTAAAACTTGAATTACAAATATTATTCTTTCGTCGCAAAACATGAACTGGACTTGAACTTTTTCTTGATACTGCATCTTCAAATAAACTGCCTGCGTTATAAACATCATGTAAATCAACAGGTTTTCCTTCCCCATAAAAGTACCAATATACAAGATAATTTGTAATACGACCAAATCTAGGATGGTATGATGCTACAGACATTACAAGTGTTGCAAAGTTTTTCATAACCTCTGCAGCTGATATTTGAAATTCAACTGACAACATACTGCCCGCACCAAAACCTGCGAAAGGTTGTATTTTTACATCTTTTGGATATGTCACAGATAATATCACTAAAAAACTACCTACTATATCTTTTAATAGATTTTCAGATAGTCTAAGCGATTTTCTATTATCCTTAATTGTTCCTATACTTAAACCAAATAATGTTTGCTGATGTACAGTATTAGAATATGTAGCCCCATACAACCCACCATTTATAAGGTAAGCCCCACCACCCCTCTCATTCAAAATAATATACCCTTCACCTGTATATCCATTAATAGAAATTCGTTTTTCATGTGTGGTGATAGTAAGTCCTGCTTGGGCTGCGTTTCTTATGTCATCTATAGCATATGTGGCTAGTTGAAGTTTGGGGAGTACTTCTTGGTAGTTCTCTTTAGTGATGGTATATATCTTCTGTCCTTGTTCGTTGGCTAGTTGTATGGCTTTGACTGCTGAGAAACCTTCTGCTTGTGTATCTGTAGCAAAGAGCTGTTCTAAGACTTGATGCTCTAGGCTACTTCCTATGATACCAAGTTGTTGGTTGGCTTGTACATGCTTCTTTTGGTCATTGTTTGACTGTTCTGTCATCTCTGTATCTATGAGGTCACAGTTCATCCCTCCTGCTTTTAGGCGTATGGGTAGTCCAAAGAGTTTTTCTACTTGGGGTTTGTACCCTATGATACCAGAAGAGCCTACAAGTTCATAGTGGGTATCTAATGCTCTTACTGCCATCTTACCTTGGGCTATCATCTGTGCGTAGTAGCTTAGGCTTGCGGCATAGACCATATCTCCCATGATGTCCTCTCTTGTTAGGCTATTTATCTGTGTTTGGTTACTGTTTTGTAATGTCTCTTGGGTTTGTTTTATTTTAGCTTGAAGTTGCTTTAGTTTTTCTACGCTAATGCTTTGTACGATGGTATTGACAGCATAATACCCACCAGCTATCAGTAGCCTTGGTGTTCCAAAGTGCATGGTTTGGGTAGGTTTGTAGAGGGTCTGTTTGAGGGTGTACTCACTCCCTAGTGTGGTAGCTTCTAGTTCTTGTATGACCTTTCCGTTGAGTTTGAGTTGTGGTTTTACGTTGATGTAGAGAGGTATGGAGCTAGGGAGTTGAGACTCATCGGTTATTTCTCCCTCAGGCAATAGGCTATTTAGGGCATCTTCATCGGCTTGGGTAGCAGGAGCAAAGGAGATAGTGACCTTTTCATTATTGAGTTTAGCCATTGGTAGGGTAATGGTATGTTTACCATTGTTTAGCATGTCTAGCCATGCATATTGGCTTTTACCCTCTATATCAAATGCCATACTCTGTTGCAAAGAGCTAGGTAACTTAGCATACCTAGCTCCAGTACTTACCACATGGTAACATAGTGAACTTGCTAAGGTTGTGCTATGCTCTTCAAGTATCTTCTTTCCTCCTATGATGTCGTAGAGGGTGGTGGTGTTAGCATCTAGGGTGTCTATGTAGTCTTTTATCTTGGTTTGAGCTTCATTGAGTGTGTCTTGAAGTATCTGAGCATCAAAGCCTGTAGCATACCCTGCTGTAGTGTTTACCTCTCCTGAGTTTACGAAGCTTTCTACTGTGGTGTTTAGGTCTAAGCCTGTGACCTCTTGCATGTCTACACCTTTGGAGTATTCATACTGTTTGTATGAGGCATCCAATGGTATCCAAGCGTCTGCTTTATGATTCTTAGCTCCTCGGCTTGGGAAGTAGTCTGTGGCTACTTCTACCCAGATGTGTTCCATCTGTACTTTGTCAAGTACCCCTGCTTGTGGTGCATAAGTAGCAATGGGTATACCTCCTCTTGAAGCATAATTATATGCTGATGTAAAACTCTCAAAGCCTCCCATCCAGTTTTTAAGCTCTTCACCCTCTATGTCTATCGTTCCATGCACATACCTAGCAGGTATCTTAGAAGCTCTAAGTAGAGCTATAAGCAAAGAAGAGATATCCATAGCATTACCACGTTTGGCTCCTAGGGTAAGCTCTGCACTCTGTACAGCTCCCCATGTAGGGACAAACTCTATGTTGTTTCTAACATAGTTATAGATTTGTACTACATCGTAGTCTAGTTCGGCTGCTTTGTCTTGTATGGCTTGGGTAATGTTGACTTCATCACTTTGTGCTAGGTACTCTGGGTTAGAAGCATCTGCAAGAGTACTATAGTCGAAGTCACCTAAGGCTGCATAATGAGGTAAAGGTTGGTTGATGAAACCTTGAGAGATGAACTCCTCTTTTTTGGTTTTAGGTTTGACAGGAGTAGGCTTTTGTAGTTGGAAAGGTAGGCTGTTTGGGTCAAACTTTTGGTGGGTGTTGTTTTCAAACTTAGTGGTATTTAATTCTTCCACATCACTATTACCAAAGAGCTTGTAGTAGGCTTTGGTAAAGATATTTCCTGTATGTTCAGAGACGAGAGCATCCATCGCAGAGATGAGTTCTGTTTTTCTCTTTTCATACTCTGTTTGCATTTTAAGTACACGCTCTTTAAATACATCTGGCAGACCTTTAGTCTCTACATCAGCAAGCATCTGAGTAAAGCTCTCTTTCGCATAGGCATCTTCTGCTTCTATGGTAGAGAGAAGTCTGTTTAGTTCAGAGCTTAGTGTGGCTTTGTCCTCCTCACTTTGTGTAGGCTCTTGGAGTTGCTTTATGACTTGTAGGGCTTTATCTACACTACTTTGCATACGAGAAGCAGAAGCTTCTACATAGGCTTTGTTCTTTACTTTAACTGCCTCTACTCCTGCTGCAAAGGTAGGTGTGGTGAAGACGAAGGTCGTTAACATAAAGGAGAGCATAAAGCTCAATGCTCTTACTGTTTTAGTCGACTCATTAAAGTAATTTAATGGGTTGATAGATTTGGTTTTATGAAACATGTTACTTTCCTTTTATATTAGCCCAGTAGTGCATGAAGAATAGCCGTAAACCACCCCATACCTAATGTTGTTTTAATATGTATAAATTGTTTTGTATGATTACCATACCCATCAAATGAGACTATTTCAAATGTATATTTTGTATTATTTTCAAGTCCTTCTACATATAATGTAGTTACATCTTCATCTACTACTGCTATGAGTACACCATTCTGATAAATCATATACCCTATCTCATCATAGGTTTTATCTTGCCAGTGAATCGTTGCACTATTTGTTTCTACTACAGGAGAGACGATAGGTGCTGGTGTTGGTGTTGGCACAGGTATGGGTGTTGGCATTGGAGTAGGTCTACATCCACAACCACAGTTACATGAAGGAGGATGTACTACTGGTGGAGGAGATGGTTTTATAGCCTTAGCGATTTGCACAGAGACAGTAGCTTTATTGGTTTTATCTCCTCCCTTATCATAGACAACATACATGATGCTATCTTGCCCTTTATCATCTTCTCTAGGGGTAAAACGTATGATACCTTTATGACTATCTACTTGCCAAAATCCTTTCTCTGTAGAGAGTATTTTTTGCTCTTTATTGTTTCCATCTATGAGCCTTATATGTTTTACGTCAAAAGGGCTAGAGGTTTTTTTATCGTTACCCAATACTCCTATCTCTACACTTTTCCCAAATACTGTTTTACCACTATCGGCATAAGCTACTGGTGGATAATTTAAATATATTTTTGCAGAAAGTATAGCCCCAGTATAATCTTTTATACTGTAGCTTACAGGTGTTGGGTCGCCGATATAATCTTTTTGAGGTACAAATACTATTTGTCCATCTGACTGTATATGCCATACTCCTTCATTTGCTACCCTTAAAGACTCTACTTTTTTACCACTGTTATCTATAAGTCTAAATGTGGAGAAATCAAGATTATTTTTGATAATACTATCATTATGTAAAACATCTATGACAGCAGAGGCACCATGGGCTACATTTTTAAAATCGTTATATGCTTTGGGTGCATGTAGATATTTTAATGTGAAGAGTTTATGGTCTAGTAGTCTCCACTCATTATGTACTTTCACATAGAGTCCACAACTATAGGTTCTTGCTTGGTAACTTTGTGTCTGAATTTTTTTAGATTTCTCTTCTTTATCTAGCGGATTAAGGAGTATGTTTTTAAGATACTCATCTCGCAAGTTACCATTATCCATATCTATAATCTTAACACTTAATGGTAAGTTGTTCAATACACTACTACCTAGATTACTCACACTATAGTTACATGTTTGCTCTGCTCCTATGTACCCTTCTCTCCATGCTAAGTTTACAGAGCCTTTGAGTCCACTATCCACATTTTCTTCTATTTTAAACGTTTGTATATCAGTATCGTAACTGATATTATTATCACCCTTGAGTGTTGCTTTTACTTTATATTCTCCTATGGCTAAACGCATAAAGTCATAAACCCCTGCCACATCACGTCTACTCTCAGGTAAAAGTGTACCTAGTCTCAATGTTTGCGTATGCATAACTTGTTGTGTGCTATTGGTCACTTCTATCTCTATGCTTGCATCTTTTATCATACTATTTGTACTCAGACTACGTATATAGTTATCTAACTGTACACTGTCACTTGTAGAGTAGATAGCTTTATCTAATCGCAAATCCAGTACGGCAGACACTCCACTATGTACCACATCAAACACGACAGTAGATTCATAGACTACTACACCATTTTTATCCGTTAAGGTACCTTTTAGTAGGTACTCTCCTGCTAAAGTGTTGCTAGTATTCCATTCGTTAGAAACCGTTTTCCTCTCTCCTGAGGCTACTATACCTAATGGTTGGGCATCAAAGACTTGGATGATGTTACCTTCTAGGTCTGAGAGGGTGAGTTGGGCGGTGAGATTCGCTTCGAGTTTACCTAGGTTTGTTGTTAGTCCTTGGAGTTGTACGAGTTCATTGCTGCTGTAAGATGCTTTGTTTGTACTCACTAGGATTTTAGATAAAGGAATAATATTTGAAGATTTTACAGTTATATTATTATTACGTTCATTTAATTCTCTTACAACATTATACTCATCAACCCAAACAGTTAGACTATCATTATCTAAAAAATTAATAAAACTAGTATTAATATCTTTATAACTATTTTGACTTAATGTGATTAAATCTAACTCTTTTCTCTCTTTAACGGTTCCATTTTCATCAGTAAGAATAAACACAACACTACTATTATTGTCAAAATCTTTCAATCCAGCATTTGCAACTCTAACTTGGACATTTAAAGTTCCATCATCTAAATAATTAACCTTTAATCCACCTACGGTTAAATCAACCCTTTTTTCATTGAGTTCACCACTATATACTACACCACCTAATGTAGTGGTAATTTTAGCATCCGTAGTATTTTCATCTACTTGCCAGCCTAAGACGGACACTATATCCCATATTCCGTATACTTCAGCATACACTGGATGATTTACTTTTCCTGTTCTGTGAAGATATCCATTCTGTAATAAGTTCTGATTTCCAGAAACAATTCTTCCTTTCATTGCATTATATGAATCTAATGCCCAGCCAACAAATTGTGAATTATTGGTTGTATCATAATTTCCACCATGACTAATACCTATTGAATTGCTAGGATTTACTGTAAATAACTCAAGGTTACCATGACAATAATCCCCTCTTGTAAAAAATATATTTGCAGTAGTCATAACATCTTCATCAAGATACTGATAGAGTTTAATTTTTCCAAGAGATAAATTATTATCAAGGCTTTTAAAGCTAAAATCATTTCTATATATTTTTGAATGTGGTTCGATAGTGCTAGTACATTTCCATTCAATATCATTACCATTGGATCCACTGAATATACCTTTACTAATTACAGTATAATCATTTTCTTTGAAAATCTCACTTGTTTTGGAAGAGAGTCTAAAAGCTCGACTACCGACCTGAACATAGGTAAAATAATCATATACTATTTCTGTTGTTGTTTGACTACTCCCTGTTTTGGCAGTTATCGTAACATCTCTAGTTTCTCCAGCATTACCAACATTTACGGAAATATACCCCAAATCAGTTGATTGTAAACCATTATTAATTGTAATGGCAAAAATAACTTGTGTTGCAATTAATAAACTAAATAATACTTTTTTCATTATTCACACCCCTTTACAAAAGTATCTATTGTTGTTACAATATTATTGACTTCATTATCTTCAAAAATACTATTTTCAAAATCAATCATTATTGTCATAGGTGCATCCCTATATGGCAATAATGTATCTATACCAATTGTTATATTTCTATCCCCATACGAGGAAAGCCCATCGGTTATAGTCTGTTTTTGTATGAGTGTATCACCACTGTCATATAGTTTATTATTATTTTTATCATAGTAAACAGCTATTACAAAAGGTTTAGTTACTTGATAAAGTCCATTATTTTTTATTTGAAGTAGCATTGTCCCTTTTGTCTCATAATTGAAAGGGTTACAAATTGTTCTATTTAATAATTCAACGATTACTAAATCAGTATCATTATTTTCTAAATTACTTGGTGATAATTTAAAAGTAATATTTTCAAATTGAATATTCTTAGGTAAAGTTATTGGAACTTTCTTTACTTTATAAAACTCTTTTTCAAATGTTAAGTTAATATCATAAGATTTAACTTCTGTCAGGAGAAATGTACCATTCTCATCAGTAGTAGTAGTTTTATTTTCTGAAATACCATGAAGAATAATAAGCGTATTGACCAAAGGAGTACCAGTTACAAGATCTACAACCCTTGCACGAATAGAAGCATTATTATCTTCATTGTCTTGTGTTAAGATATCAAGAGCTGGAGAGATATTTAAGCTTTCTGTAGCTATATGTAAGTTAAAACTTATTTTGGAATATCCTGCTTTAATATATTTTAAAGAAGCATCACCACTTATAATTGGTGTAATAACATAATATCCATTGGCATCCGTATATACAGTAATATTACTATCTCCAATATATTCAATTTTGACATTCTCAATAGGCTTAGAACTATTACTATCTAATATCGTTCCAAAGATAGAAAGATTGGTGTCATTTTTTTGCATAGTAGGAGAGAATACAACAATAGAACCTTCTGTTGGACTAGCTTGTACTAGGACAGAGGTGTATCCATCTTTTGAAGCAGTGATGTTCATATCTTCAGCAATTAGTCCCGCTAAAGTATACTTCCCAAGAGAATCACTGGTAGCAGAGTGATTACCCACTGAGATAGTTACCCCTTCAAGTGGCATATTTTCTGGTGTTTGGGTAACTGTTCCTTGTAGTGTTACACTAGTATCAGCAAGGTCAATAGGACTTAAAACAATACTTCCATAGTCATATATAGTTGTCTCATTTACCTGTATAGTAGAAGTAACCGCACGATAACCATCTTTACTTATTGTAAGTGTATAGTCTCCCTGCCCTAACTTAGAGAAAGAGAAGGTTCCGTTTGCTGTTGTTACGATACTCTGTGAACTTACCCCTTGAAGAGTTACTTGCACACCCGCTAATGGCGAAGTTGTATTTTTATCAATTACTTGACCTTTGACAGTTGCTTCAATGGTAAAATCTATCGTATTTAGGGAAGTATTATAATAGAGTATCGTATTAGCAGGGATATTAACACTTCTTTCATTTTGCAGATATCCTGCTTTTGAGATAGAAACCTCATAGCTCCCAGCTTCAATACTACTAATAGTGTATGCTCCCATACTATCTGTAATACTTTGTTTGTCCCCTACTGTGATAACCGCACCCTCTATAGGTTCTCCAGTCTGTTTATCTTTAATCACTCCCGTAAGTGTAGAAATCGTAGCATTAACATTTTTATTGAGTCTAAGCGTTCCTAAGTCTATATCGTTCCCAGAGAAGTTGAGTGTAGTTTGTAGCGGTGCATAGTTGCTATCTGCTATGTAGAGTGCGTAGCTACCATTTCTTAAGCCCTCAAAGAAGAATTTTCCATCACTAGAGGTAGTAAAGGTACGATTCTCATCTGAGACTAGATGAACCTCTATATCTGAAAGTGCTATGCCAGTATCTCCATCAACTACGATACCTTTCAGTATTGCAAGGTCAGGATTGGGTACCTCTTTATCTGCTAAAAGTAGTGACTGTAGTACCAATGCCGTAGTATAAATATCTTCTTCCCAACTCCCTGATGCTTGTTGTAAAGTATCTAGATAATCTATAGTAGTTTGGAGATTGGCTTTATCATACTCCAAAGGAGCGATACTTCTTAAGACAAGAGCCGTTTCAAATGTTTCAGTTCCATAACTACCATCGGCATTTTGTTGTACCAATAGATATGTTTTAGCCTTATCTATCGCCGTTTGTACACTATATTCTTTTCTATGAAGCCACAAAGACCTAAGTACGATAGCTGTAGTATATACTTTATCTTCTTGAGTTGTTTTCCATGAACCATCACTGTTTTGTTGCGTCAAAAGATAGTCTATAGCTTTTGCAGTTCCTGTCTCTTTTGTATTTATAGTAGATAAACTCTCTAAAGCCAATGCCGTATCGAGTACTGTACTGCTATAAGGAAGGGACTGAGCGAAACCACCATCTTTATGTTGCATAGAGAGCAACTTCTCGATAAACTCAGAAGTATCCTCTCCCATAAGAGAAAATATAAGTATCTTAGCACTTATATACTCTGTAGCATTTATCTCTTTACTTATATTAAATGGTGTAAGTAAAAATTGAGTATCTAGACTATCTAGCTCATCCATAGCTAAAGCACTCTGCTTAGCAGACTGAGAAGCAAGAGCCAATGCATTGGTAGAGCTATTTTGCTCTTCAGTTAAAGCTCCAGAGTTTACCTCAAGCACTAACCAATTTTTTGCATTTTCGATGGAAGCTGCCTGTATCGGTACAAATACTAGCAAAAATGTAAAAAGTAAAATAGACAATAAATGTTTTAATCGTGTAGACATATTTTTCATAATTCTCTTCCCCAAGAAATAGTATAGTATTAATTTTATCATAGAAAGAACTATTATTTCTTAATCCAAAAATACAAAACATATCATTTTAAGTGTATTTTAGAG
>Ga0256828_1001960_pt1 | contig 12571 bp, 12 predicted proteins | sample CV88metaG_FD_185993 | JGI IMG/M metagenome (GOLD analysis project Ga0256828, IMG submission 185993) | Hydrothermal vent microbial communities from East Pacific Rise, Pacific Ocean - CV88 | ecosystem: Environmental > Aquatic > Marine > Hydrothermal vents | place: Pacific Ocean: East Pacific Rise... | reverse complement strand
ATAAATATAATAAGCCCCTCATCCATACGCTGCTGTAACATCAAAGAGATCAGTGCAATATCAATAAATGCAAGCAAAAATATCCAGATAAAAAAGGCTATTCCCAAAGCCACTTCCGAGGACTTAACAAACGAAGAGATAAAAAATGCAATACCCAAAAAGGTAGCACTCATCGCAAAAAGAAGCCCTGTATATAAAAAGAAAATGCTCCACGGAATATCAGCCCCCTTAAAAGCACCATAGACAACGGCTATAAGCATTGCAAAGAGTACCGGCAAATAGACTGTAATAAAACGCCCTATAACCTTTCCCCAGTAGTACTGCTTCAGTGAAATTGGAAAAGAGAGCATATACTCTAAGATATGGCTGTCTCTATCCCCTGAGATGGAGCGCACTGTAGTGATGAGTATAAAAATAGGCAGTATAACGATGGTTATCTGAATGTACATCAAAAGCAGACGACTCAGCCCGCTAAAGCCCATCACCTGCGACTCCGTCACACCTGCAATAAAAAAGAGAGCAATGAGTCCGCCAAAGACCAAAGAGTAGACCAAAAACCACTTCGCTCGAATTGACTCTTTAAGATCCAGATAGGCTATTAAGTATAAGTTCTTCATCTACATCCTCTCATCAGAAACTATTTTTCCCAAATCCATATAGATTTGACGATTTATAAGATCTTTAACCTCTTCTAAGCGGTGTGTTACAAAAAGCAGTACTTTTTGTGCTTCATTCTCTTTTAGAAGTCTGTAAAAATCATCTCTTGCTTTTGGGTCAAGATTAGCCGTTGGTTCATCATAGATAAGAATATCACTCTCTTTTGCCAAAGAGATGGCGATCAAGAGCTTTTGCTTCATACCTCCACTGAGTTTGAAAAAAGATTTGTTCATATTTGCAGAGATATCAAGTTTCATCTCATTTGCATAGTACTTGATACGCTCTTTATCTACAGCTGCACTGACTGAGATATACTGTAAAAGCTCTTCAATACTCAGCTTTATTGGCGGTGGGAGCTGTGGTACAAAACTTATATGTTTAAGCACCTCAACTCTTTGCTTTACAGGGTTTAGTTGATCTATAAGCACCTCTCCATTATCTGGATGATAGTAGCCCATAATAGAGCGAATAAGTGTCGTCTTTCCTGCTCCGTTTGCACCCATGAGTGCAATTGATTCACCCTTGTCAAAACTACAACTTACATTATCTAAAGAGAGCGTAGAGCCAAACTTCTTCGTTACATTTTTTACTTCTATCATAGCTATACCAAACTTTTAAGTCTAAAGTCAAAGTTGAGTGCATCTTCATGGCAGACATCTATACAACGACCACACATAGTACACTCGGCACCCGTGATATACTCACGTGTTATACCCTCTTCTTCACGTTGTTTATCATACTTTGCCTTTGTGATTTCAAGTACCTGATTTTCAAAACAGACATCATGACAGACCATACAGTGATCACAGTTATCATTCCACTCAACACGTAGTGCGGAGAGTGGTCCGATCATTCCGTAAGTTGTTCCAATAGGACAGATATAACGACACCATGCACGGCGTGAGAAAAAGACTTCAAAAGCAAGCACGACAACAACCCAGATAAGGGCTAGTGACCAACCATAGGTAATAGCACGCGAGAGAATTCCCACAACATTGATCGTCTCAAAAACAAGATAGCCACTCGTAGCAGAGAGTGCTAAAAAGATAGCCCAAAAGAGATAGCGAACACGATGGTCAAACTTTCTCTCTTTAATGATTTTTTTATGCACTAAAGTATCATGCCACTTCTCCCCTATTTCAGAAAGTATTCCATATGGACATACCCAGGCACAATAGGTTCTACCACCAACCAAAAGATAAAAAACAACTATTGTACTTACCCCAATGATAATGTTTATATGGAGGTGGTGCTCTGCCATAAACATCTCTAAAGCGGTAAAAGGGTCTATAAGATGAAACCCTAAAAAGCGTGAACCATTAAGGGTACCTTCTAGTGTCTGAATATCAATAGCAAATGATAAAAAGAAAAGCAGATGGATAGCAATAACAAGGATCCAACGCTTCATACGATAACTAAAAACAGTTTTACCATCTCTTGTCTTATTAAAAAATGTGGACCAGAAAGTAGTTCGTTTTATTGTTTCTCTATTATTATACTTATCCATTTTTTTTCCTGTTGTAACTATTTTCTATTTAGTTGTTAGTGCTGCAGCACGAGCCGGAAACTCACCAATTTCATCTGCAAAACGTCGTAAATCTTCTTTTGTCATATGAAGTAAAAGCCCTTTCATAACCATATTCTCTTTACGACCTGATTTGAAATCATCAAGTTTTTTATAAATTGCATCAGCACTTTGTCCAAAGAGTTTTGGTCCCATAAGCTTTTTACCATACTGCATACCACTTCCATCAACACCATGACATGAAGCACACTTACTCTTATACTCATCACTCACTTTAAAGCCACCTATATTCCCAGCTTTTTCACGTAGAGCATTGAGTTCTTCACTCTCTTTTTCTCTGTCACTTTTCTCTTGTGGTGCAACGACAACTGACGCAGTTCTGTTTCCAATATCAGCAATAACTTTTCCATGTTCACCACCATTATATGCACCACCATTCATTGCTGTCCATGCCATTAAACCAAAAATTATCAGTGTTAAAATCCCTACAACTATATGTTTCATTATTTCTTCCTCATTGCTTTAATTTCTTTATTGAAGCTATATATCTCGTCTGCCATATTCTTAATTTCAGTGTCACTCATCATTTTAATCAAATCTCGCATTAAAGGATTTGATTTCTTACCACTTTTAAACTCTTGGATTTTACTATAGATATAGTTTGCATCTCTACCTAAAAGAGAAGGTCCTATTATTCCATTAGCATAATCATTGTGGCAAGGAGAGCAACGAACTATAAAGTTTTTACTTAACTTTTTCACAAGCATACTAACTTGTATCTCCTCATAAGGAGAGCGGACATTCAGATTTGCATCTATTTTTGTTCTTGAACGTGCTTTAGCTGCAGAATTATTCTTACGTCCATAATCATAATAGTATGAATTTCCTTCTGTATTTTCTGTCACCTTACGCTTAACTTTTACAGCTTTTGCATCACTATTTTGAACAATCTCTATATTTGGTGTATTGGAGGATGTTTCTTGAACTGTTTGTTTTTTTGCTTTATCTTGTGCATTATCACTACAAGCATTAAAACTTATAATTAACGCAAAAGATACTGCAAAATATAGCTTTTTCATGTGCATTTCCTAAGCCTTTTTATTATAATATTCATCATATGTCATACGCGGTTTGACAACAATAGATGGTGTTTTTGTTGGACATATCTCTTCACAGGCACCACAACCGATACATCCATCATAAATCTCTGGTCTTCTTCCACCGCCACTGTCTCTTACCATAGAAATGGCACTCAGCGGGTTTGGTATAGGACAGATATCTGCACACAGTGTACACGCTTTCCCCTCATATCCACTCATACGATCAAGCAATTGTAACTCTAACTCTGTTACATTACGTACAGACTCAGTAAACTCTTTCATAGGTTCAAGGTAATCATCAGGTACCGGTGTATTATTCATAGCTAAACACTGATCTGGAAACTCTAAAACAGCTACCCCCATATGGATATCTTCTGCTTTTTCACAACTATGATCGAGTGCTCCACTAGGACATGCCAATACACAAGGAACAGCATTACAAGCATAACAGCCCCGCTCAACAGGATCAATATAAGGAGTGCCCACCCCATGTCCCATGGTAATATCTGAAAGTTTTATAGAGTGATAAGGACAAACTTGCAAACATTGCCCACACTTAATACAAAGTGCTAAAAAATCTTTCTCTGGTACTGCTCCTGGAGGACGTAAACGGTTTTCAACATTCCGTGCATAGGGACTAAAAATAATCCCTCCACCTAAAACAAGTCCCAATATTCCCAAAGTAGAGTATTTGATAAACTCTCTGCGATCTGTTTGAACCTTTTTTGCCATTTTCATTCCCCCTCTTTAAAATATTTTGCTTACTCTTGGCTCATCATCTTCCATTAAAAACATTGGCTTTGTAAAAGGTGCTAACTTTGCTAAAAAGTTAAGCAAAGAGATTACCGGTGAGCCATAAAAAAACTTCACATCTCGATCATACATCCAAAGTTGATCTGCATATTGATAGACTTTGTGTGGTGTATCACCAATACCATCATTATCTCTATCAAAACCTTCATAATTATCCCAGTAATTGAGTGCTATCTCATTCTTATTTGTTTTAGAACCTCGACTGTCATTTACAATATCTTCTATATTTCCAGCGATTATATTGTTCTTAATAATATTGTTTTCACTAAGTGAGTGAAAGTGTATTGCCTCAGCGTTATAGAGAATTTTATTATTTTCTATCCAGTTATGTGTACCTGGCTCAAACGGACTTCTATCTATGTAAAGACCTTGTGCACAATAGAGCACAGTATTATCTTTTATAGTAAAATTTGAAACATCTTTTAACCCTATTCCCATACCAGTAGCACCTTGTGAACTTTTAATAACATTACCAACAGCAATAGAATCTTTAGAGTACATAAAAAAAATACCTACAGAATTCAGTTCATATGTATTATTTTTTACAAGATTTTTTCCTGCATACATAAAATGCAAAGAGTATCTGTTATTCTTCCCATAGTTCTCAATAATCTCATTTCCATGAGAGTACCATACAACCATGTCTCGAGATCTAATCAATGAGTTTTTTCTGATAATATTGTCGTTGGAATACCACAAGCGCAAACCATCTCCACGTAAACCAAGTTCTAAATTCTTTGAACTTATCTTATTGTTTGAGATTAAAGAGTTATGCACCATTTGCAGATCTATGCCAAAAAGACAATTTTTAATAATACAGTTACTTATTTCACACTGTGAGGCATTATTCACTTTTATTGCAGCATCAACATGTTCATGTCTATCTCCACTGTTAATGATTGTAAGATTTTTCAAGGTAACATATGAACTTTTAATCTGAATAACAGTCCCCTCATTAAGCCCATCAATAATAACCCCATCTTCTTTAGCAATAATAGAAAGAGGTTTGTCAATCACAATTGAACCTTTATAGACTCCAGCTGGCAGTTTTAATATAGAACCTGCCGGTGCTTTATCGATGGCATCTTGCAAAATATTATTTGCATTCAGTGCTGTAATGTCACTAAATAAGAACAAAAGTGCAAGTGCAATAAATTTCATCTTATTTCTCTTTTTGTGCTTCCATCTCTTTGAATGCTTTTTGTTTTGCAAAAAATGCAAGTAAACTTAAAATACTTACAGCAATAAGCATATAAAAACCTATAGTGGGATACGAGTGTGTTGTAAACTGAGCTATCTTTCCATCTCCAAAAACAGTTGGCATAAATGGCTTGATTTTAAATGCTCCCCAGTCATGTAGGTTATGTCCAAACCAATAGAGCCAATAGGAGTAATCTGCGATAAAAATCAATGGCAGTGCAGCAGGAATAAGCATAATATAATTAAAAATCTTTTTATCATAAAAAATAAAGAGAATAATTCCTAATGAAAGCAATAGTAGTGCATATGGTCCTATCGCTCTTTCAAAGTGTCCACCAACCCACATAGGATCCATACCGACATAGTGATTAATTGTATTCATTTCATGCACTTCTCCACTGTAACCGTCAAAGTGAAAATAGACAGGAATCCCCTGTGGGAAAGCCTCTTTTGGGTAGTTGGGAGCTTCAAGCGAAACAGCCCAGATAGGGAGTGATGCTACACCAATTTCTGAAGAAGTTTCTATCATCTTATCAAGGTCATTATGTGCCTCTTTTGGTGTTGTTACACTTTTATAGCGTCCTTTATTATAAAGATTCCAGATTGTTTTGCTAAAAGATGAAATCTCATCCTCTTTACCGGCATCTATTTTATTGAGTGTACCATGAAATGCAAGTATTGGAAGCGTAAATGAAAATGTCAAAATAAGCAGTGCTAAAGTAGCAAAAATCTTAGCCTTGATTAAACTAGAATGCATCGTTTTTCCTTCTTTTAATTCTTATTATTTATAATTAATAATAAATTTAATTATAGTATTATTTTATTATATCGAAACGCTATATGGAAAATAATGATATATATCAATTTATAATAGGAAGGGAGGGAGGAAAGAGTCCCTCCCTTAGTAGTTTTGCAGGATCTAAAAAGCTTAGAAAAGATTTGCATTTTCATCGACCCATTTGAGGTATTCGATGATATTTTTGACCTCTTCTTCACTCATATGTTGATTCGGCATTTTTAGATTAAAGTAATCAATCATACTTTTAACATATGGATCATTATATTTACTAGCTGGGTTCATAACAAAGTCTTTTACCCACTTCTCAGCATTTTCATGTCTTTGAAGAACACCAGTCAAGTCTGGACCAGATGAAACTTTACCAATAACGTGACATCCACCACATCCACCTTCACCAAATGCTCTCTCACCCGCTGCTGCTGCAGGAGATTGTGGTGTAGCAACTTTTTTCACAAGCAGATCTTTGGCTCTGATTCCAACATCGGCAGTTTTAACCATATATTGCCAGATCATATTTTCAAAAAGAATTGCTTTTTCATAATCTCCGGCTTTTACAGCTGCATCTGCTTTTTTCTTCTGTTCAGGAATTTTTCCATACTGATCAAGTGCATCTTCTACAAGTGCTTTTACAGTAGGATATTTCTCATAGTGATTCTCTTTTAAGAACTTCACAACAGATTGAATAACCGCATCAGTCGCAGCATTTACAGCAACTGTTTTGTCATACTCAGCTTTGAGCTCCTCTTTAGACATTTTTTTCATTTTAAGTTTTTGAGCACTAACATATTTTTTGTTAGGATCTTTAACCATTAAGTAACCCATCATCTCTAAGTGAAGTGCAGAACAGAACTCTGTACAGTAGTAAGGGAAAACGCCCTCAATATCTGCTTTAAATTTTAATTCTGCTGTTTCACCCGGCTCAAGTGATGCATGAACATCAAAGTTGTCAACGGTAAAGCCATGTGTCTCATCTTGTGCACGCTCAAGGTTTGTTAAGTAGATTGTAACTGTATCACCTTTATTGACAGTGATTCTCTCAGGATTGATATGTGAACGAACAAGTGTTGCATAAACATATACATTTTTACCTTTTCTGACAATTCGCTCTTGACCTGCTAGAGTTTTACCAACATGTGGCTTACCAGTTTTTGAGTTTGTACCCATTTTATAGCGAACTGCAGGATGTAATTTACTTGCACGAATAGCTACAGCCTGGTGTGGTTCACCGAGTGGAAGTGGCATATCAACAAGTAGATCCATTTTTTTGCCACTTACATCAATTAATTGATGATTTTGTGGATGTAGTGGACCAACCGGGTCAAATCTGTCAATTGCAAGTTTGTTTAAAGAGATAATATACTTCCCTTGTGGATCAGCAGATTTACCCTCCATACCACAAAGGTGTCCAACGTTATAGTGAACATTTACTTTGTCTAAAACTTTAAGCGTTTTATAGTTCCATTTTACGATTTGACTATCAACATAGAGTGAAGTATAGATCTCACCATCAACATTTGAGTACTGGTTATGCAGTGGCCCAAGTCCAAGTTCTACTTGACCATGAAGTGATTTTTTCATATCTAAGATAGGAATTCCATATGGATCTTTTCCAGCATACTCTTTGTTTTTAATGAGTTTTTTGATTTTACTCCATTTATAAACAGAAGCATGCGTATCTAGTTTACCACAAACTGTAATGTACTCCCCATCTGGTGAAACATCAACACCGTGAGGTGATTTTGGCTCTGGAATCAAAAAAAGACAGTTATTTTTAACGGCTACATCTATAGGAATGACTTTAATGCCGTTAATCATTTTGTAATTCTTTTTATTTTTAGCCAGCTTGGCTAATTTTTTCCAGTTATATACATGTAAGAAGTCAGTATCGTTTCTTGAACAACCTGCTTCAAACGGAGGCATACCAACTTCAATACCACCTGTATACATCTCTGTATTAAATGAGTTAGTAAAGCCCCAACCATAAGAAGCACCCTTACCGGCATCACTTAAATCTTGCATATATGGAGGCAACTCAAGAACAAAAGACTCTTTTGGTTTGATACGACCAATTTTTGGATCAAATTTCCAAAGAGTCACACCACCGCGGTATGTCTCTTTATACTCTTCGATTGGATGGTAGTTGTTATCAAAAGGTGCAGCATATTGACATGCTTCGATGATATACTCAGAGTTTGGTGTAAAGAATGATCCACCATGTTCTGATTTAAAAACAGGGTTAACAACAATCTGTTTTGTTTCAAAATCTTTTAAATCAATAACAGCAATACGTGGATTTGCCTTGTCGTTGATAACAAGCCATTTCCCATCATACTTTCCATCTTTTTCTGAAAGTCCTGGGTGGTGTGTATCTCCCCAATTTATTTCACGTCCACGTATATTCCCCTCACGTAAGATCTTTTTAGAATCTTCATCATAACCATATCCTTGCCATGGTTCTGGTGTAAAGACAGCAATATACTTTAAAATTCTCATAGTAGGTACACCATAGACAATCACTTGTCCACTCTGTCCCCCTGAACTAAATACAATAAATTCGTCTCTTCCACCTGATGGTGTGTATGTTTTTGCAGCATGAATTACATCATTTTCTGTAAGTCCTCTTGCTTTCATCACTTTTTGCAGTTCTCCCCCGATAGTAGCAGATGCAACTGTTGCTACTAATGATGTCCCCACAATAAGCGAAGCTAGCTTATCTAAATATCTAGACATTTTACTCTCCTTCATTATCCATTTTAGAGTTTTTCCCCAAATGACAAGAATATCGTAGTACAAAAAAGGAGGTAAAAATTTGACTCAGGTCAAAAAAATTACTCTTTGTTTTTAAATGTTTCGAGATTTATTTTAAGTTTTTGTAGTTTTTGAATAGAAGAACTAAGCTCATCAAGTGCGTCAATAAGGATATCCTCTTTTTTAATCATCTCTTTATCATACACCCTTTCACTATCAACACTACTCATAAAATCAAGAAGTTCTTCTATATTATTTTCTATCTCTTCTAAAGATTTCGATGCTTTCTCGATCGATTGGCTTGAGAAATCTATAGAGTCATTAATCTTTTGAACAAGTCTATTAAAATTGTCAACAGCCCTGAGCATCTCGGTATCACTACAAATCTCTTTTTCAATAGGTTCAATACCTTTTACAGACTTTCGTGTGACAATATTTTTAGATCGCTGAACAAAACGTTGAATAAAAGCGATAATATGCTTTAACTGTGTAAAAAAGTAAATAAGTGAGAAGATAAGTAAAATATATAAAAAGATATGAACAACTTTACTAAAAACAAGAAACTCTTCAAAACTATTTTTATGCAAGGCTATCAGTTTATTTAACGACATGATCAAACGTGCATTTGTATGATAAATCTCATTTACAAGTTCTTTAAGAGCCATGTTTGTATAGGCATTGTTATTGACTTTATAGAGATCTCGAAACTTTTGTACTAAAAGATAGAACTCATTCCACTCTTTGAGAATTTTTTTATGCTGTTTTTGAATATTTTTGGAAAAAGGTTCTTCAAATCCATCATCTCTTTGGTTCATATTGGCAACAAAATTTTTTATTAAAGTATCAAGATCATCTGTTTTTTTCTCAGTATTGTTATACATATAAAAGATATTTTTTGATATCTCTTGTGTAAAAGCCTTTTGTTCATTGAGTGTCTTGAGGGTTTGTGCGTAACGTTCGTTCTCCATAGAGGCATATTTAGAGAAGTAAGCCAGCGTGAGCGCAAGTATAAAAATAAGTACTGCTAAAAATTTTATCTTAGTCATCTAGTTTATCCTTATATATCTCACGCAGAGCTTCACAATCTTTTACAATCACCTCTGTATGTATTATATCAATAATCCCATTACGTTTTAATCTCTTCAAAACACGAGAGAGTGTTGCAGGTTGAATATGCAACATCAAGGAGATATCATGCCTTTTTAACTTGTTAAACATCTCCAAGTCATCACACAGCATCATACTCACCTTGGATACCGCATCAAAAATAAACTCCCTGTTTATGAGTGACTGCAGCTGTTGTGAACGCTTAAGTATCTCTGAGGTCAATTCAGAACAAAGCAAATTTTTATCTAAAAAATACTCTTTGAACTTTTTATAGTTTATCTTTAAAACCTGGGCATCTTCTATGATCTCAACATTTGAGTAAGCATAAAGCGTTGAGCTCTCTAAGTCAGAAAGCTCTGATATTAAAGAGTCTTCATATATATAGTACAAAAAGATCTCATTTTCATGTTTGTCTATCTTGTAAGCTCGAGCCAAACCACTGACTAAAAAAAGCAGTTCTGAAGATGTAGAGTTTTCATAATGCAGTATAAAGCCCTCTTCATAGTTATGAAGATTTGAGATACTTACAAGAAGATTGATTTGCTCCTCTTCTAAGGATTGAAAGAAGGTTTGTGACTGTATGAGATCTTTTAAAGCTTGCATCTATCTCGTGTTATATCAAAACGAAAAAGCTCTTTGTTGCTTTTAGCACTTTTGTAGATGTAACGGGTGTTTATACCGGCAGATAAAAACTTCTTAGAAGATTGACATACACCCTTTGTTATTGCTCTTTGCATACGAGAGTGATCCTCTTTGATAATCTCGTCATCACTTTTTGAAGGTACATTAAGCTCAAATGTATATATAAGAAGTGCTTTGTCACTCTTTATAGCAACAAGTCTGGTATATTTGTCTACTTTTTGTGGCAGTGATTTTGCAATCTCTTGTGCAACCATCTGTGCGATATGTTCTTTTTGTTTTTGCAGCTCTTCTGGTGGGAACTCTCTGTTATCAAGTTGTATACTTGTAGGTGTATCGGCAAAAAGTATCTGTGAAAAAAGTGTTAGTAGAAAAAAAAGTGTAGTATGTTTCATATAATGTTCTCCTTTTTAGAGAACATTATACAAGATCAGAAGCAGTGATTAAATGATGTTAATCAATAATCACTGCTATTTTTTAGGTACCACATACATATTGTAGTAGCGACCTTCAAATTTTGGTGGTTTTTCCATTACAGCGATATCTTCAACCATTGGCCAAACACGCTCAAGTACCTCACGCGCAGCTTCTGGGTGAGCCATCTCACGACCACGTAAAAATACTCTGAATTTTACATGTTTTCCTTTTTCAAGAAATTCACGAGCATGCTTCACTTTATAAGCGATATCGTTTTCTGCAATTTTTACAGAGAGTTTGATCTCTTTGACATCAATCTTTGTCTGATTTTTTCTCTGCTCTTTGAGTTTTTTCTCTTCTTGGTATTTAAACTTACCATAATCCATGATCTTTGCAACAGGTGGTTTTGCATTTGGAGCGATAAGGACTAGATCTAGTCCCAACTCGTTCGCTTTTGTCATAGCCTCATCAGTAGAGATTATTCCTAAACTCTCTCCCCCATCAATATTACATCTTACTTCTGGAACACGGATGTCATCGTTCATGATGACGTGGTCTTTCTTTTTACTCAAAAATTTACCTCATTTATTTTAGTTTGTATAAGTTTAAGGAACTCTTCCTCACTCATGCTGTACTGCTCTCTAGTACGTCTGTCACGAATTGCAACTGTTTTGTTTTCAATCTCTTCATCCCCGATCACAACAATCATAGGAACACGAGTTTTCTCAGCTGTACGGATTCTTTTGTTTAGAGAATCGTTCTTCGCATAGATTTCACTATCGGCATTAATGTCAATAAGTTTATCTGATAAAAGCTTAGCATATTCTTTATGTGTTTCTGCGACAGGAACAATTGCCACTTGTGTAGGAGCGATAAACATAGGGAACTCTCCCGCATAATGCTCTGTCAAAATCCCGATAAAACGCTCAAAAGAGCCTAAAATAGCACGGTGAATCATTACCGGCTGGATTTTGTCATTGTTCTCACCATTGTACTCAAGTTTAAATCTCTCAGGGAGGTTAAAGTCAAGCTGGATTGTTCCACACTGCCACTCACGCCCAATCGCATCTGTGATTTTGATGTCGATTTTAGGACCGTAAAATGCCCCGCCACCCTCATCTATCTCATAAGAAAGGTTGTGTTTATCCATAGCATTTGCCAAAGACTTCTCAGCAATCTCCCATACAGCATCATCACCAACAGCTTTCTCAGGTCGTGTTGAGAGCATCATTTTATAATCAAACTCAAATGTAGACATAATCTTATCTACAAAGTCAACTACCTCGATTATCTGCTCTTCGATCTGGTCTGCACGACAGAAGATGTGTGCATCATCTTGCGTAAACTCACGCACACGGAAAAGCCCGTGAAGTGCACCCGTTAGCTCATGACGGTGAACAACACCATACTCAAAGTATTTGATAGGAAGATCACGGTACGAGTGAAGCTCATCTTCATAAACCTTGATGTGTCCTACACAGTTCATAGGTTTTACACCAAACTCGATGTCATCAATCTTCGTGAAGTACATATTTTCACCATAGTTTTGGTAGTGCCCCGATGTCA
>Ga0256828_1001959_pt1 | contig 12573 bp, 14 predicted proteins | sample CV88metaG_FD_185993 | JGI IMG/M metagenome (GOLD analysis project Ga0256828, IMG submission 185993) | Hydrothermal vent microbial communities from East Pacific Rise, Pacific Ocean - CV88 | ecosystem: Environmental > Aquatic > Marine > Hydrothermal vents | place: Pacific Ocean: East Pacific Rise... | reverse complement strand
ATAGATGATTTAGGTGGAACAAAAGAGCATTACTATACAAATACAGTATTAACAAATGCTCCAAAAATATCTTTTAATATCGAAGTATTTAAAAATATATTTTATGCCTTAGATCTAAAAGATGCTTTTGAAAAAGCAGACAAAAATCCAAATATAAGACAAGTTTACGAGATTTCTGAACTAGAAGAAAATAAAAAAATAATAACACCCAAATATATGCAAATAAAATCTTCAAAAATATATGATAAAAATAAAGATGATTTTAGAGATGAATTAAAAATAACTACTAAAAACTTAATATTTAATATCTATGTTTCCAATGATAAAGAATCTTGGGAAAATATTGGTCATATAATATTTGACAAATCTATTACTTCAATATCTTGTGATCATAGGTTGCACTTTTCACATCCTAAATATAAATAATATATGTTATAATTTCAAAAATAATGAAAGTTTGAAATATGAATAAATATAAAGTTATAATAATAATACCAACATATAATAACCCAGAAACTATAAAAGATGTAGTAAAAGATGTACAAAATCACAATTTACCAGTAATGGTAATAGATGATGGATCAGATGTACCTATTAAAAGTTTATTTACAAAAGAGGAACAAGAAGGTGTACACTTCGTAACTCATGAAGTAAATAAAGGAAAAGGTGAAGCTATAATAAGTGGAACTAAAAAAGCAAAAGAGTTAGGATATACTCATGTTCTAAGTATTGATGGAGATGGACAACATCTAGCTAGTGAAGCTAAAAAACTAATCGATATTTGTGATGAAGAATCAATCATAATTGGTGCTAGAAATTTTGATTTGGATAATGTTCCAAATGGAAGTAAATTTGGTAGATGGTTTAGTAATATGTGGGCTACTTGGGATACTGGATATAAAATTACTGATTCACTATCTGGATATAGAATTTATCCTATTTCTATACTTGATTTAGATATTAAAACAAGTAGATATGATTGGGAGATGGAAGTAATTGTAAGACATGCAGATAAAAATAGACCAATAAAAGAAGTAATTATTGAGTGCTATTATCCAACAGCACAAGAGCGAGTTAGTCACTTTAATAAGTTTGGTGATACTATGGCAATAGTTTGGGTACATATCCAAATACTTCCATTGAAATGGCTTAAATGGCTTAATCCATTTTCAAAATAAAGTTTTAATTTATATGAGAGTTATATTTTCAATGCTTTATGCACCTGCAATTTATTTTGCATTTATTTATTTTGATATAAATATGAATATACTTTTAACTTTTAAATTATTTCCATTATTTATGTCTTTTTTAGTAACTGGATTAATTTTAAAATCATATTATAGTAATAACTCTATGGTATTACAGTTTGCAAATAAACTAAGAAAATTTAATATAAATATAGGAGATGATGAATATATAAAAAAATCAACTCTATTTTGGGTAGGAGTTAGTTCTGTTAATGTACTAGTTCATATCTATATGTATTTTCAATCAAATACTGAACTTTGGGTATTTTATGCTTCTATTGGATGGTATAGTGTGTTTATAGCTGGGGGAGTATTACAGCTATTTCATAGACATTTTATATACTCAAAATAATTTGAGTATATGTTTTTATATTCCTGATGCTTCCATCAGTTTTGCTTGATGATCAGCAATTAGTGGATCTATTATCTCATTTAGCAATCCATCATTCATAACAGCATCTAAACGATAAAGAGTAAGGTTTATTCTATGATCAGAGATTCGTCCTTGTGGGTAGTTGTATGTTCTAATTCTAGCACTTCTATCTCCACTTCCTACTTGCTCTTTTCGCTCAGCACCTTCTTTTTCCATTCTCTCTTGCTCTTGTAAGTCATAAAGTCTAGCTTTAAGTACTTTCATAGCTTTTTCTCTATTTTTGTGTTGAGATTTTTGATCTTGGTTAGTTACAACTAATCCTGTTGGTAAGTGAGTAATTCTAATAGCACTATCAGTTGTATTAACTGATTGTCCACCACATCCACTAGCTCTCATAGTATCTATTTTTAAATCTTCAGCTTTGATTTCTATTTCAACATCATCAACTTCAGGTAAAACTGCAACTGTAATAGCAGATGTATGTACTCTACCTTGAGATTCTGTTTCTGGAACTCTTTGAACTCTATGAACACCTGATTCAAATTTCATTTTAGAATATACTGATTCACCTTTTACAAGGAAAATCACCTCTTTATATCCACCTGATTCACTAGGAGTTGTACTCATAATTTCAGTTTTCCAACCTTGATTTTGAGCAAATCTCATATATGTACCAAATAAATCACCTACAAATATAGCAGCTTCATCACCACCTGCACCAGCTCTTAATTCAATAAATATATTTTTATCATCATTTGGATCTTTTGGAAGTAGAAGAATTTTTATTTCTTCTTCAAGTATAGGTTTTCTTGCTTCAAGCTCTTTTAACTCTTCTTTAGCCAATTCACCTAATTCATCATCACCCAAAAGAGCTCTATTATCTTCAATATCATTTAATATTTGATTATATTCATGTGCAGCATCTACTATTTTTTTAATACTTGATTGTTCTTTTGACAATTCAGTCATTTTTTTAATATTTGCTAATACATCAGGAGAGATTATTAAATCACTTAGTTCATCATATCTATTTATGAAAGATTGAAGTTTTTCTTGTAACATGAGAGTACCTTATTTGGTGTTTTGAGGGAGTAAAATAAAAGAGAAAATACTCTTTTATTTAGGTTTAAATTATACAGCGTTTACTTTTAATTGTAATCTAGAAACTTTTCTAGCTGCATTTTCTTTTTTAAGAATTTTTTTACTTACACAGTGGTGGAAGTATTTATTTGCTTCTGCCATTGCTTTAACAGCTTCTTCTTTATTACCAGCTTCTACAGCACTTAATACTGCTTTAGTGATATTTTTGATTCTTGTTTTATAGAATCTGTTTCTTTCTGTTCTAACAATAGTTTGTCTAGCTCTTTTTGCTGCTTGCTTATGATTTGCCATAGCTTAACCCTTTTAATTTATTTGTTTTATTTCAGTTAAGATTAGTTAGAAAACTAATCTTCTGATAATTTTGTTTGGAATTGTACTTAAAAAGTACTTAAAATAAGCTTTGATTAATAATAGTAAATTTACTTCTTGAATATTGAGGCATTGTCATACCTACATTTGCATTTACATATGTAGGATCTGTCATGATATATTTTTTATTATGATATGTAAAACTATCACCTTTTACATTTGAGCTAAAGTGAACAGCAGCACTCATATGATCGTTGTATTTTACACCAACTACATCCAATCCTAATAGATTTTTAACTAAATATGAAAACATTATACTTCTATCTTCACAATCACTATATCTATAATAAACTGTTTCTTCTGGGAAAAATACTTTTTCATAATTAAATTGCTCTTGATCAGTTTTATAAGCAAATGATGTTTGTACAAATCTTAGTAATAAATTTACAGCTTCAAGTTCTGTTTTTCCTTTTACTAATGGCTTTAATTGTACTAGTAAAGTATTGTGTATTGCTGATGAGTTTTTTGAAGAATAATATAAATCATATTGTGATTGAGGAAATGTTTTATAAAAATCTAACAAATCAGCACTATATTTAGTATTTATTTGATATTTTTTATTATTATAATTAAACTTTAAATCTCTTGCTTGTATATTTGTATATAAGCCTATTTCATGCTTATGCATATCAAATGACAATGGTTTTATTGCATTTTTATATGAAGAATCATATGTATATAAAGGTTCTGTACTATTTATTTTACCTTTTGGTGTTAGAATATAGTATCTTTTATTATTAACATTGAAAAATGATACTTGATATAGTTTTTGTTTAGTATTTGCTAATAAGTAAATATTTTGATTACTATATGCTATTTTTGTATCATATCCCATTTTTGTAAATATAAACCATGTAAATATATTTGCTTGATTTTTATTATCATAAATAGCTAAACCTATATTATATATAAGTTGATATTTTGCCCAATCATTTAAAGTATATTTTGTAGAATATTGTTTGATTTGTTTTATCAATGATTTATAATCAGCTTTACTTAGTTTTAACCATCCATTACTTATTGTTTTATTGTTTATATTATATAAATCATATTTTAATTTTTCATCATAAGTTATTTTTATATTTTGATTATAAAAATTGATATTTTTACTTAGGTAACCATTTTTAATTATCTTTTTTATTACTACATTTTTAGGTATAGCTTTTTTGATTACAATTTTTTTAGGTTTAACTTTTATTGATTTTACTAAATCTTTTTTTGGTATTTTTTTTACTTTTTTTACAACTGGTAAAACTTTTGGCTTTGGTTTTTCATATGCAGTTTTTTTATACATTGCATTATATTCTTGCCATTGCTTTTTAAGCATATCACTAAATTCATCATCTAATGATTTTTTATATGAATAAAATGATTGATTTTGTGATGCTAACCAATCACTATATTCACTTGCATTTAAACTTGATATTAATATTAAACTTGTTAATGTAGCTTTTATCATTTATTTTCCTTAATTTTTTATTACCCATACACATATATCTCCATCTTCAGATGTATAATATTGCATTATTTTTACTGATACATTTTGAGAATTTACTTCTTGTAGAGATGTTGAATTTGTATAACTACTTGTATTTGTTTTTCTATTTAGACTTACTTTACTAACTTTTGTTTTTGTTTGCATTGCTATTTCATCTATTGCTCTTTGTAGTGCCAACTTTTTTTGTGCAGCAATTCCATTGTAATGCCTTGCAGAACACCCAACTGCTGTTACTTTGCCATTTGCTGCTTTTATAGGATCTTTTATCCATGATGGTTCGTTATTTAATAAAGAATTTTTATTTTCTTTTGCAATATTTACATTGTTATTTGAACATGCTATAAAAAATAAAGTTATAAAAAATAAAAGCTTACTCATTTTTAAAATCCTTTTTTTAACAATCTATCATACATTAAAGTTCTTTTATAAACATTTCGTAAATAATGTTTAGTTTCATCATGAGGTAAACTTCTTAATAACTTTTTATATACTTGCTTTGAACTCATTTTATTAATAATCTTTGCAGCTTTATTTATATTTGTATTTCCTATAAATGCTCTTGATACATTTCCAGCTCCTGTATTATACGAAGCTATAGTACAAAATAATCTTGAAGTTGGATTTTTAATATTTCTAAGATATGAATAATATATTATATGTAAATATGCACTTCCTATTTTAATATTATTTGATGAATTATATAAATATGAAGCACTTAAAAGTTTATCTTTTTTATATAAATATTTATATGTATCTCTTCCTGCTGTTCTTGGTACTATTTGCATTAAACCAAATGCTGGTACATAACTTCTTGCCATTGGATTAAAACTACTTTCACTATGTATAATTGCATATATTAATTCTGATGGTATTTTTTGAGTTTTTGAGTTTTTATATACATTTTTTTTAAATGCTTTTGCTTTATTTAAAAATGCTCTTGAAGGCAACTTGATATTTAGTGTAAAAATAACATCTTTTTTGTATTTTACTTTTTTAATATTTTTAGTTTTAATCTGATTTTTCAATTTCTTAATTTGATTTTTATTAATCATATCAGATATTATTTTTTGATTTGATTTTACTTTTTTTGGTTTAACATTTAGTTTTTTTATTACTTTATATTCTAATATATCATTTTTATATGCTTTTTTTACATCTTCTTTTAAAAGATCATCAAACATTTTTTCAAAATCTTTTTTTGCTTGTTTTTTAGTTTTGGCATGTACTTCTAGAATAATATTTTGTTCTTGATAATTTACAATTTTTCGTTTTTCTAAATCTTTACTATATTCGACAAATTTATGTTTTGATGTAATAATTGGTGTTTTTTCTGGCCAATGTATTTTTAAATCTTTTTTAAACATTTTAAAAGCATATTCATAAGCTTTTTTATATTGTTCATATTCTTTATTTATTTTATTTTCATATTTTAAATATTGATTTTCTTGTTGATTTTTATATTCTTCAAAAGATATTGCAGATAAATTTGTCCAAAATAGTACTAAAGTAATTAGTATTTTTGATGTTAAAAAGTTTTTCATAGTTAAATATAAAGTAGAAATAAATATAGGATTTCTCCTATATTTATATTACATTCCTGCTTTTTCTAATTCTTTATCAAGTTCACCATTAGCTTTTGCAGCTAAGAATTTTTGATACATTGCATTATCATTTTTAAATGATGTTTTAATAGCATTATTCATTCCATTTTTAATATTATCATTTCCAACAACAACTAATAAATATAGCTCTTTTGTAGATGGGTTTGTCCATGCATCAATAGCTCTACTTCCATTTAGTGTTTGGTTAGCAAGTTGTTTTGAAACTTTTGATGTTGCTTTATCAAATGTTGAATTTTTACCAGCTCCTGTTGTACCTTTGTAAGATTTAAATAAATTTGACACTTTTGTAGATATTTGTGATGCTAATGCATCTCTACCATCTGCCATTGCTTCACTTCTTTGCATAGATTTATCATTTCCTGCATTCATTTTTGCAATTCCTACAGCTGCAATTGAACCTTCTGCATAAGGATTACATGTCCATTTTGGTGCTAAAACACCATCTTGACGACATCTAAAATCAGCTTCTGGTGCTTTTTTTACTTTTGGTGTTGCTGGTGCATTACTACCACAACCTGTAAATATAGTACCTGCTACTGCAACTGCTAAAATTGAATTTGTTATTATTTTTTTCATTTATTTGTCCTTTTATTTTTTTTAATTATATTACATTATTACTAAAATTATAATAATTACTAAAATCTACTACTTATACCAAACATAACTTTTACTTCATCAATAGTTTCTGATTCATTTGTAATGTTATTTGTTGTTTTTGTACTTGCACTACTTACTCCCAATGTTGGCATTAAATCCATAATCTTTGTATCAAGATAAATTTTTGCTCCAATTTCTGTATATACTTCTTCTGTATCATACTTTGTATCAGAATAAGTACCATCATCATTAGCTAATTTTAAACTATATTGTAAAGGCAAATATCTATATTTTACATCTAAACCATAGTTGATATAACTATTGAAATTTGTTATTGCTTCGTATTCTATATCATATGATAAATCTTGATCTTCATCACTACTACCTTTTCCTGTAGAGTTTGTAGTACCTGTTAATTTTGTATCTTGTGTTACTTCTAATTTAGATACAGGAACTGCTGTTAATCTTAATCTATATTGATATTTTTTTTCATATCCTACATAATCTGTTTTTAAATACAATGATTTTACTTCTATATTTATATTATTATCAAAGTTTATATTCTTATTATTTGTTTTTACAAATCCTAGTTGTGATTTATCAAAATTTTCTTTTTGGTAACCAAATCCAAAATAAAATTTGCTTTTTCTACTGCTAGTGTTATAATTTAATACATTAATTCTTAATAATTTATGATCTATTTGAGTATCTTTATCACTTGTATCTAAATCAGCAACTTTTTCATTTTCTGTTATTTCACTATCTTCAAGATATTCTATTGAACTAGAATAATGCTTATTATATCTTATAGGTAATTCTAAATCTGGATGAAAATCTTTGTTTTCATCCATATTTGCACTTATTTTTACACCATTATCAAATGTATATGCACTTAAACTTAGTACTGAAATTGCTGTTGCTAATATTATTTTTTTCATAGAAATCCTTTTACTTTTATTACTAATTATAATACTATATATATTATTAGTATTAGTTTACAAATGTAATAAAATATTAATTAATAATAATTTTTATATACATATATTGAATTATTTATTATCTTGTAATTTGATATTAGATAGAATATTATTTTTAAGGAAGAAATCATGATTTTAAAACTTTTATTTAGTATTACTATATCAGTTTTTTTTATAGCTTGTGGAAGTTCTACTAATATTAACTTAGCTAAATATACACAAAATATAAACCAAAAACTAAACATAGATCCAATTTGTAAATCTTTATATATTAAAAACAAACCAAGAGTTGCTGTTGTAAACTTTACAAATAATTCAAATTTTGCTGTAGCAAAAACAAATGATAGGTATTCTAATAGTTCTGCTGGGATAGGAATTAGTCCTATAGGTATTGGAATAGGAGCAAACTCAAATAAAAATTCAACTACAAGAGTTGTAGATCCAAAACTTGCAAGTGCATTTATACCATTGATAGAACAAATGGTAATGAATACAGGTGGAGCAAAACTATTTACTAGATCTGATTTAAATAAAGTAGATGCAGAATTAAAACTTCAAGATAGTGGATTATTAGATCCCAATAGTGTTGTAGAGTTTGGACTTAATTCTGGTGTACAATATATCATTACAGGTTCTATTGATTATGTTGAACATAACTTCAAAAATTATTCTAAGTACACAGGAGCAATTGCTAGAGCATCAATGCATAGTGATAATACAAACTTAAAATTAGCAAGTGCAGCTGCTCATTTTGTATCATCTTTTTTTGATGGTACAGCTATAAAAAGTGCTGTTACAGTTAAAATAATTGATGTTTCTACTGGACAAATTATATTTTCAAAACAAATTAAAAGCAAAACAAAACTAAATAGCAAAAGAAAACCTACTTATGGTGAACTAGTAGGTGCTGTAAAAAGTGGCATATCAAAAGCCCTTCCATCATTACAGAAAAAACTTTCTAAACAATTTTCTACAATGGCATATATAGATAAAATTAGAAAATATGATGATGAGATAATAGTTCAAATAACAGCAGGTTCAAATGAGCATATAAAAGAAGGTGATAAGTTTAAACTTCTAAATGTAGAAGTTACTATTGATCCACTTAATAATGTAAAAAGTTGTGATACTTATGATACGAACCTTGTAATTCAAGCCAGTCAACATATAAATAACACTAAAACATGGGCAAAAGTTATTGATGGTGACAATAAAAATGTAAAATTACTTCAAATAGCAAAAAAAATACAGGAAGATTAAATGAAAAAAATTATTTTAATAATAGCTAGTATATTTATAATTATAAATATAACAGCTTGTTCAAGTTCTAAACAAACTTCTTTACCAAAGTGGTATTTAAATAGCCCTTCAAATACACATAATACACTATATGGAACTGGTGAAGCATATAGTTTAAATGAAGCCAAAACTAATGCTTTAAAAAATATGTCTGAACAACTAGTTGTATCAGTTAAATCATCTATGAGTACTATTACTAAAACTAGTTCATCTACATATGATAAACAACTAATAAGAGATATAAACCTAAAAACTAAAAAAATATCTTTTTCAAACTATAAAGTAACAAAAGCAGTTCAAACAGCTGGTACTTTTTATGTACTTGTAGAAGTAGATAAAATAGAGCTTTTCAATGAAAAACAAGAAGAATTAAGACTACTAGACAATAAAATAGATACAAGTATAAATAATATGCAATCATTATCTAAACTTGAAAAAATATATGCTTTAGAAAAATTAAAACCAACAATTTTAGAAGCTAAAGATTTATCATTTATTGTGCATGCAATAAACAACAATTTTGATTATAGTCCATACTTTACAAAATATGAAGAGTATATTAATCAAATAAATATATTAAAAAATAATCTAAATATAAAAATTATATCAAATACAAAAAATACTCACTACAAAGAGTATCTAAAAGAATTACTTACAAAAGAAAATTATAAAGTAAGTAATTCAAATGAAGATGTAATAATAAAAATATCTAACAATATTAGATATTCAACAGCTAGAGGTTGGCAAATAGTAAAAGCTAGTTCTACACTTAATATAATAAGTAATAATAAAACAGTATCTACTAAAACTATATCTACTATTGGTAGATCTAGTTCTACTAAACAAAATGCTTTACAAAGTTCAGCTCTTGCATTTAAAAAGAAAATTCAAAAAATTGGAATTGATAAGATATTATATCAATAATGTTAAAATAAGAAATATAAAATAAATAAAAGAGAGAATTATAAAGTGAAATTATTTGGAACAGATGGAGTAAGAGGAAAAGCAGGAGAGTTTTTAGATGCAATAACAGCTCTAAAATTAGCTCAAGCAGCAGGGATATATTTTAATCAAACTTCAAAAAACAAAAGAAAAAAAATACTTCTAGGAAAAGACACTAGAAGAAGTGGATATATGATAGAAAATGCATTAGTAAGTGGATTTACTAGTGTTGGATATGATGTAATACAAATAGGACCTATGCCAACACCTGCTATTGCTTATCTTACTCATTCTATGAGATGTGATGCTGGTATTATGTTAAGTGCAAGTCACAATGATTATGAAGACAATGGAGTTAAGTTTTTTAACTGCAACGGAGATAAACTTTCAAGTAGTATTGAGCAAAAAATTGAAGATATTTTTTATAATGATGATTTAATAAAAAAATCACAAGCTACACATGATAAAATAGGTACTGCAAAAAGAATAGATGATGTAATAGGAAGATATATTGTTTCTATTAAAAGTTCTTTTCCAAAAGAATTATCACTTAATAACACAAGAATTGTACTTGACTGTGCAAATGGTGCAGCATATAAAGTAGGACCTACTATTTTAGAAGAATTAGGTGCAGATGTAATAGTACTAAATGATAAGCCAAATGGTGTAAATATAAATGACCAGTGTGGAGCATTGCATCCAAAAATATTAGGTAAAAAAGTACTTGAATATAGAGCTGATATTGGTATAGCTCTTGATGGAGATGCTGATAGACTAGTAGTAGTTGATGAATTAGGTCAAGTAGTAGATGGAGATAAACTAATAGGTGCATTAGCTGTATATCTAAAAGAGGTAAATCTTCTAAAAAATAATGCTTGTGTAACAACTGTTATGTCTAATATTGCTCTTGAGAACTATTTAAAAGATAATGGTATAGAACTTTTAAGATCTGCTGTTGGAGATAAAAATGTACTTGAAGTTATGGCAAAAGAAGATATTAACTTTGGTGGAGAGCAAAGTGGACATATAATATTTGCTGATGTTGCTAAAACAGGTGATGGATTAGCTTCTGCACTTCAAACATTAGCCCTTCTAATAAGTAAAAACCAAAAAGCAAGTGTTGCTCTTAATCCATTTGAATTATCTCCTCAGATACTAAAAAACTTACTTGTTGAAGAAAAAGTTCCTTTAGAAAATATATCAGGACTTGAAGATTTATTACAAAGTTTTAGAGCTAAAGGTCTTAGAGATCTTATTAGATATTCTGGAACAGAAAATAAAATAAGACTTTTACTAGAAGGTGATAATAAACAATTAGTACAAGAATCAATGGATGAATTAGAAAAGTTTATTAAAAATAAACTATGCTAAATAAATATCTAAAATACTTTTTTCTTTTTGCTATTTTAGTAGCAATAGATCAATATATAAAATATATCTTTGTGAATGGTTACTATAAGCAAGGAGATTGTATATCTTTAGTTCTTGCATACAATAAAGGTGTAGCATTTTCTATGTTTGCATTTCTAGCAGAGTATTTAAAATATATACAGATTTCGATTATGTTAATAGGATTTATTTATTTACTAAACAACAAAGAGATACTAAGACTTTATATACTTCCTATATCATTAATCTTTGCTGGTGGTATATCAAATATATTTGATAGATTTATTAGAGAAGGTGTAGTTGATTATGTTTATTGGCATTGTGGTTTTGATTTTGCAATATTTAACTTTGCAGATGTAATTATAGATATCTCTATAGTCCTTATACTTTATATATCATATAAGCAAGAAAAACAAAAAATCAATATCTAACTTTAAGTAATTATAATCTACAATATATAAAAAGGATTTTCATGAAAAAAATTATATTTTCACTTTTATTAGCTACTAGTTTATTTAGTAGCAATACTGTACAAGAGGTTAGTTTAGTACCAGATAATGCCAAAAAGTTTTCTTATTCTGGCTTTGGTAAAATACTTGGTAAAAAATTAGTTATTATTAATATATCATCTGAACAATCACTTGTTGGTGCATTTATTGATGATCAATGGGCAGATGATTATGTATGTAAAAACAAAGTTATGAAAGATACAATCAAAAAATTTAATGCAGACCTTCTTTTAATCTTTAAAGATAAACTAAAACTATATTCAAAATTTAGTTGTATAAAATAAAAAATTTAAGAGATAATATCTAATTTTTCTTTAGGTATTGCTCTTATTTTTCCATCTTGCATATATACTATAGTAACCACCATCTCAAATACTTTTATCTCATCTTTAAATATATTTTGAATTAACTTAGCACTAGCTTTTTTAGCACTTAATAGCTTTGTCTTAATCTCTATCATATCACCTAATATTACAGGCTTTATATAATTTGCTTCAAGACTTTTTACTAAAAAATACCCATTTTTATCATCCATAATAATATTGTTTGAGAACATCATTTCACTTCTTGCTCTCTCACAATATTTTATATAATTTGTATGATACATAACTCCTCCAGCATCAGTATCATCGTAATACACTCTTGTAATC
>Ga0256828_1001958_pt1 | contig 12574 bp, 12 predicted proteins | sample CV88metaG_FD_185993 | JGI IMG/M metagenome (GOLD analysis project Ga0256828, IMG submission 185993) | Hydrothermal vent microbial communities from East Pacific Rise, Pacific Ocean - CV88 | ecosystem: Environmental > Aquatic > Marine > Hydrothermal vents | place: Pacific Ocean: East Pacific Rise... | reverse complement strand
CAGATGTAAACGTTTCTATAAGTAAATCTTTCTCATAGACCCCTATAAGTAAAGGGGATGAGATAGAAATAACTAAGAGACTATAGTTTTTATGCGAATGACTTTGCAAATGCTCTACTTTCCAAAGTTTCAACTTCTACGAGCTCATAATTTCGGCTATCTGCCAAAAGCTTACTTGTTAATTGATAATTCAAATTATGGCTACCTGCAAAAGATTCATAGCTTCCTAAAATATTATGTCCGGACACCATCATGTCCCCCATAGCATCAAGTATTTTATGTCTTGCAAATTCATTATCAAAACGTAATCCTTCAGGGTTCAATACTTTATGATCGTCAAGACCGATAGCATTTTGCAAAGAAGCCCCCAGTGCAAGGTTTTGACTTTGCAAATATTGTATATCTTTAGCGAAACCAAATGTCCTTGCTCTGGCAATTTCTTCTATGAAATCATGTGTTGAAAAAATAAAACTCTGACTTTGTTCCCCTATCACAGGATGGTCAAACTTAATATCAAAATCAAAACTCGCTTTTTTACTTGGACTTAAACGTACAAATTTTTCGCCATCTTGTACTTCAACCACTTGTTTCACACGAAGTATTTTTTTAGGTGCATCAAGTTTTTTAATACCTGCTTCATCAAGAAGTAAACAAAAAGAGATAGAAGAACCATCCATAATAGGCATTTCATTCCCATTTACAATGACACGCATATTATCTATACCATAAGCATAGACTGCAGATAAAAAATGTTCAATAGTGGAAATAAATCCTTTGTTTTTATCACCAATAACTGTCGCCATTCGCGTATCAATTACAGATGCAGGAGACAAAGGGATACTCATGGCTAAATCTTCACGATAAAATACAATACCTGCATCTACATCAAGTGGTTCTAGTCGGAGTTTGATTGGTTCACCTTTGTGCAGACCAATTCCCACCACTTCAACCGCTTGTTTAATTGTTCTTTGTTGCATGTATTTCTCCTTTCTATCCCCTGTATGAGAAAGTTTTATATTAAAAATAATATCTATTAGGAAACAAATATATTTATATTTAAAAATATTATAGTCTAATTTTTTTATTTGCGCAAGTATACCCAAATACTGTGAATTATTTGTGAAATGTCTTTATTCTCCTAAAATGATTTTATCTGCAGCCTTAAACACATTATCGATATTTGTTTTTATCCATCCTCCATCAAACCATTCTATAGGTCTCACTTCAATACCCTGCACCAAAAGTCCAAAATGTAAATGGTCCCCTAAGGCAAGTCCTGATCTCCCTGTTTTAGCAATCACTTGCCCAGCTTTGACTTCATCTCCTTCTTTAACGAGCAGTTGAGAACAATGCCCATAGAGAGAGTAAAGCCCCAAACCATGATCAATCATTGGCATATTTCCATAAATACCATTTTCATTGGCAAACACAACTTTCCCTGCATTAGATGTTTTAATGGATGCCATTTTGGTACTTGCTAAATCATAACCAACATGATAAGATTTGGAGACTTCATTATCTTTTGTTTTGTAATAATAATGTCTCTCATCCCCATAACTTGCTACTCTCGCACCATTTTGTAAAGGATAAAACTTTTTCATTTTCCAATGGTTCAGTACTTCAGTAGATACATTTTTTGCCAAAGTATGTATTTTATCTTCATTTTTTAAACGCATTGTTTCATTAATCGCACGTAATTTATCTAATCTGTCTGTAATGCTTGCATATTCTGGATTACTTGAAGCTAAATCAGTAATCTTTCCATCTATAAATTTATCTCTGGCTTTAATCCATGAAACTTTATATTTATGATTTTTAAGATAGAAAGGTATATCTGTGACACGTTTATTTTTTGCTTTATCTGTGGCAATAATCTTAGCATTAAAAGTACTTTTATTAAATGGCCACGCCAATAAGGTGACATAATATCCCTTTTGCTTGTAAGGTTCAACTTGGAATTTTTTCCCATCTGCTTCAATATAAAGTTCATCTAAATTTTCATCATTTGCTTGAAAGATAACTAAAGCAGATCCGCCCTGTGTAATGCTATATGAATTGGCTACCACATTTACATTTGGGCGTTTTGAATCTACTGTAATTTTTATTGTTTTGACGGTTTTGTTCCCTTGAAAAAAGTTCCACATACTATTGTCATTCACGGATACTTTCAATTGTAATGTGCTTGCTTTAGGATTTAATACTTTACTTTTAGGATACTTAACCAAAAGTGTTTGTTCTTTTGTGTCTTTCTCAAAATCACCTTGCCCAACAATGAGACTTTTACTGTCATCACTTAAAACAAGTTCAAAATGCTTCAATCCTACATTGTCACTCAATTGGAGTTTTAAAGGATCGGTTCTATTCCAAAAAATATTTTCTTGACTCTCTACCTTAGGGGCAACTCTTTCAAATTCAGGTGCAGTATATATATACCCTGCACCCCCTAAAATTATCAATAGTAAAAGTATACTTACTATTTTATTGCCACCTTTTTTACCACGTCTATTTTTCATTCATTAATCCTAATTCTATTATCTTATTTAAAATTATATCTATACTTGTCTGTAAGCTGTATTGTGTCAAGGTAAAACCTGCTGCTACATTATGTCCACCACCACCTAATGCTAAGGCAACTTTAGAAACATCTACTTTTTTACTACGCATAGAAATACGTATGCCATCTTCTAATTCCATAGCAAAGACTGCTATCTCCACAGTTGCTAAGGACCGTGCATAATCTACAATACCTTCCATATCTGGGATAGTCGCCCCAGATGCAACTATATCTTCTTTTGATACACTCAGTATAGCTATTTGTGCCTCATGTTTCAATTCTAATGAGACTAATGCTTTTTCTAAAATACGTAAAGAACTAAGCGGTCTTCTTTGGGTAAAGTGACAAGCAATTTCATCAGGTTTAGCCCCTAAATTTACTAATTCTCTTGCCACAGAAAAAACCTCTTCATTTACGGAGCTTGTTGTAAAATATCGAGTATCAGAAAGCAACGCTGTGTAAAAACATGTTGCTGCCTTGGCATCAATGCTATAAAATGGTTTAAACAATGCAAATGCCACTTGAGCAGAAGCTGCATACTCAGGTACTACACAATTAATACTTCCATAGTTTGTATTGCTTTTATGATGGTCAATATTAATAACATCTCTATCCAAAAGTTCAAAACCTAATCTATCTATGCTTCCACAATCACAAGAAATAATTAAAGAGTTTTTATAATCCATATGATGCTTAATTTTTTTGAAATACGGTAAAAAGTCAAGGTGCAAAGGTAAGGCAGTTGAAGCATTAACAATTTCGACTCGTTTACTTTTATCTTGTGTCAGCAAAGCATAAATCCCCAAAGCTGTACCCAAAGCATCTGCATCAGGGTTGAGATGTGAGAGTATCGTAATAGATTCTGCCTTGTCAATTTGTATTTTTACTTCCTCTTTTGGAAGTGTATCACTATGCATTTTTGCCTTTCTTTTTGGGCTGAAACTATACTCAAATTACATTAACAATTTATTACTCTATATTTTAACTTTCCACCTTCATAGATAAATCAATCCAATTAGCCTGATGTATCACAGAACCCGAACTTATGGCATCCACACCTGTTGTGGCTATTTCTTTGATGGTATCTAAAGTCACATTACCACTGGCTTCTAGTAAAATATGTGGATAATGTGCATTTCTATAGGCGACCACTTTTTTTGTTTCATCGATATTCATATTGTCACACATGACAATGTCTGCCCCTGCTTTCATTGCATGTTTTACCATATCTATGTTTTCACACTCTATCTCTACTTTAGAAGTAAAGGGTATTTTTTGACGTACTTCTTTCATAAAAGCATCTAAATCATCTATGGTTTGTAAATGTGTATCTTTGAGCATAAGGCAGTCATCTAATCCCATACGGTGATTTATCCCACCCCCACAACGCACAGCATATTTCTCAAACTCACGTAACAGTGGTCTAGTTTTACGTGTGTCGAGTAGTTTTACACCCGTATTTTTAATGGCTTCCACATACTTAGAAGTCAAGGTTGCTATAGAAGAAGCATGAAGCACCATATCTAAAATAGAGCGTTCCAAGGAGAGGATTGTTTTTGAATTACCTGAGATAAAGAGAAGTTTTTTACCTTTAGAAAAAGTATCACCATCTTTGACTTCCCATATTAATTCCAAATCATACATTTTTGCCAAAACGGAAACATACTCTCGTCCGGCAAGTACACCATCACTCTTTGCGATAATATATGCACTTATCTCTTTACTCTCAGAAATACGAGAAAAAAGATCACCTCTTCCTATATCTTCAGCAATTAAGCTTTTTAAAAATTCTTCTTTTAACATTATTTAATTGCCAACATACGTTCAAGAGCCATATTGGCATATTTTATGACATCAGGCTGTACCACTATCTCATTGATAGGTTTACCATCTTCTATAGACTTCAAAGTATTGTATAAATCTTCCAATGTTGTCTCATTCATAGTAGGGCACTCTGGCTTGGTAGAAGAAAGTACATAAGTATTGCCTTTACGCATACGATTCACCAGGTTGTACTCTGTACCAATAGCCACTTTTTGCTCAGGGTCAAGTTCATTCACATATTTAATAAGCTGTGACGTAGAACCAGAGAAATCTGCTGCCAAAACTACAGAAGGGTCACACTCTGGGTGTACTGCTATTTTGATACCAGGAAATTTGTTACGGTAAAACTCTATGTCATCTACGGTAAAGAGTTGGTGCACTGAACAAAAACCATTAAAACAGATGATATCTGCTTCTTTTGGGTCACACTCTTTCCCATCTTTCTCTACACCAATGACACAAGATTTTAATCCCATCTGTATCGCAAAGTTTTGACCTAAACATCTATCTGGAACAAAAAGAATCTTTTTACCCGTCTCCAAACCTTTTTCGATGATTTTAAAAGCATTTGAAGAGGTACACACATAACCACCCATCTCCCCTACTTTAGCTTTCACTGAAGCATCAGAGTTAATATAGGTAATAGGTAAGATATCTTCTCTTGCTATTCCTCTTTCTACCATGTACTCAACTGACTCTTCAAAATAAGAACCATCCATCATACGTGCCATTGCACAACAAGCAATTTTAGGCATAAGTACACGTTTATCAGGGTCTATCACTTTTACTGACTGTCCCATGAACCCAACACCACAAAAAACTACCCACTTCTTGTCATTGGCTTTACAACGACGGGCAAGTTCTAAAGAGTCACCTGTAATATCTGCCATTTCAAATACTTCATCACGTTGGTAATAGTGTGCCACCACTGTGACATCAAGTTCTTTTTTAAGTCTGTTTATCTCAGTTCTATAGTCAATGTTCATTAACATCCCTTAGGTATAATTGTAGTTATTTTAGCAAAATTCGGCTAAAATTGCACTATAAATAAAAATTGTGGATTAATTAATATGGACTTACTAACAAACCAAAACATCTTGCTCTATCTTGCAGCTTACCTAATAGCGGGGATCCCTTTTGGATATCTCCTTGCTAAACAGTTTGCTGGGGTTGACATCAAAGAGGCTGGTTCAGGAAATATTGGGGCTACTAATGTCTTACGTGTGGTAAAGGAACAAGACCCAAAACTTGCTAAAAAACTCGGTGCGGCGACTCTGTTTTTAGATGCCATTAAAGGAGTACTTGTCATACTTGTTGCTAAGTACTTAGGTGCGCCAGAAGGTGTACTCTGGACGATTGCTGTACTAGCTGTCGTAGGTCATTGTTTTTCTGCATTTTTGTTTTTTGAAGGTGGTAAGGGTGTGGCTACTGGATTTGGTGTACTCCTTATTATGATGCCTATTCCTGCTCTTATTGCCATAGTCGTTTGGCTAGTTGCGGCTAAAGGCTTAAAGATTTCTTCTCTCTCATCACTTATCGGTCTGGCAGCATTTATCATAGCCTCTTATATCATGTATCCCGAAGTACCTGGCATTGGTTCTCATGCTCCCATTTGGATTATTGCACTTATCATTACGTATAAGCACATTCCAAACATAGTAAGACTTTTTAAAAAAGAAGAAGGCGCTGTTTAATGACCATCCACATAGAAGCCCTCACCTTTGATGTCATCATCGGTTTACTCGATTTTGAACGAGACAAACCACAACGGGTCATCATAGACGTGGAAGCTTCTTATGCTTACGAGAGTAAAAACTTCATAGACTATGCAGACATGGTTGTACTTATACAAACTGAACTCAAAGAAAAACGTTATGAACTTCTTGAGGATGCTCTTTTAGGCATTAAATCAATTCTTTTAATTACATACCCACAAATCAAATTTCTTTCTTTGAAAATTGCAAAACCAAACATTTTACCTGAATGTTCAGTTGCACTAAGCCATACTTGGAACGTATAACTTAAAAAAACTTTCAGAAAACTCTCATTTTATGCTATAATATTAAATAAATCTTAAATAGGGGTCTGGTTATGAGAGTTTTAATCATTGAGAATGACGTTGAACTAGGAAAATTGCTTTCTGAAAAATTGCATGCTGCTGACTACCAATGTGATATTGCCGAAAATATAGGTGATGCACGATATTACCTTGACATTCGTAACTATGATCTTGTCTTGCTTAGCTGGGAACAAACAGGATCTATTAATATCTCTTTGATTGCTGACATCAAAAAAGATGCACATAAGACCTCGGTGATTGTGCTTTCTGAAGATTTGCAGAAAGAGAGTGAAATCGAAGCACTACGATCTGGAGCAGATGATTTTGTCAGAAAACCTTTGGATTATGATATTTTGCTTGTACGCATAGAAGCCAAACTACGTTTTGGTGCTTCAAATATCATTGAAATTGATGAACTGATTATTAATCCGGAAGAAGAAAAAATTATTTACCAAGGTGAAGAGATAGAACTGAAAGGTAAACCTTTTGAAGTATTGACACATCTTGCGATGCATAAAGACCAGATAGTCTCTAAAGAGCAATTACTTGATGCTATTTGGGAAGAGCCCGAGTTAGTTACGCCTAACGTTATTGAAGTCGCCATTAACCAAATTCGTCAGAAAATGGATAAACCGTTAGATATCTCTACTATTGAGACGGTAAGACGTCGTGGTTATAGATTTTGTTTCCCTAAAAAGATTACATAGTATTTCTCTACATCTCCCCTTTCATGGGGGATACACTCTCACACTTCTCAGCAAAAAATCACAAAATAATTTATTTTTCAACATTTTAACTTAGGCATAAGCTATCTTGGGTTATAACTCGTATAAATAACTAGCGAGTTGCAGATAACTCGCACAAGGGTAAAGAAATATGGCATTAGTAATAACTGACGAATGTATCGCGTGTGACGCATGTAGAGAAGAGTGTCCAAATGAGGCAATTGAAGAGAATGATCCAATATATATTATAGATCCAGACATGTGTACAGAGTGTGTTGGACATTTTGATGAACCTCAGTGTATAGCTGTTTGTCCAGTTGATTGCATTATCTCCGACCCTGACAATGTGGAAAATGTTGAAGAGCTTATGTTTAAATACAATAAGCTTCAAGAAGAACTAGAGTCTTAGACAATGGCAAAACGAACTGCTATCATTGATATCGGTTCTAATTCAGCCAGACTTGTAATTTTTGAAAAAACAAGCCGCTATGGCTTTCATCTTATTTGTGAACAAAAATCCAAAGTTCGCATAGGGGAAGGCGCTTATGCAAAAAACGGCTATCTTCAGCCTGTAGGTATAGAACGTGCTTACCTTACTCTCAAATCTTTCCTTCATACCATAGATAAATATCAGGCACATAAAACACTTTGTGTAGCGACTTCTGCCTTGCGTGATGCTCCAAATGGTAAAATATTTACAGCTTGGATAAAAAAAGAGCTTGGTCTAAAAATCAAAATCATAGATGGTCTAAAAGAAGCAAATTATGGTGCTATTGCTGCGAGTAATTTACTTCCAATACAAGAGGGAATTAGTATTGATATTGGTGGTGGTTCCTCCGATATAGCCTTGATTGAAAATGGTACGATTATAGATGCCTATTCCCTTAATCTTGGTACAGTAAGACTCAAAGAACTTTTTTTCGATAAAGCCGAAGAACATAGCCTTATCCATGAAAAGGCAAAAGCTTTTATACAAAAAGAACTCACAAAGCTTCCTAGACATTTCAAACATACTTTAGCCATTGGTATAGGTGGTACAGCAAGAACCTTATCTAAAGGCATTATGAAGCATTCTGAGTATCCTCTTGATAAACTTCATGCATTTAGTTATACCATAGAAACGTATCTTCCTTATCTTAACGCTATACCTCATTCAAGTGCAAAAAACCTCAAACAATTTGGATTGAAAAAAAATCGCTATGATACGATACGTGAAGGAACGCTCATCTTTACTGAGATACTTGCACAGATAAATGCCATACAGGTCATATCTTCTGCTGTCGGAGTAAGAGAAGGTGTATTCTTAGAACAAATACTAAGAGATGAAAAATATAAATTTCCTAAATACATTAATCCTAGTATTCATTCTATCTTAGATAGATTTAAACCTTTAGTTAGCATAGAAAAAAAACGTAAAGCCAAACTCAAAATTGCCACAAATCTTTATAGTGTACTTCAAAAAGACATACATGACAATACGCAATATATAGATGAACTATTATGGGCACTAAAACTTTCTAGCATAGGGAAAACCCTTACTATTTACAAAGCACATCAACATGCTTTTTATATTGCCATGCAAGAGCTCAATTATGGCTTTACACACCAACAAAGTCTTCTCATCTCTTTATTGTTACGTATGCACAGTAAAGAGTTACTCAATAAGCCTTTATATGAAAAATACAAATCCTTACTTCCAGAAAAACAGACCTTACGATGGCTTAGTTTTATCTATACATTAACTGTATTTTTACATGAAGCTTCTAACTCTGCCACTATTTCATTTAGCTATGACAATCGAACGCTAACCATTGTTTCAAATAAGCCATTACACTTAGCAAAAGAAAAAATAAAATCACTGGAAAAACCGATTCCTTTCGCTATTATCATTGAAGATGAAAGTAAGCTGCCAAGAAATAAGGTATTGGGGATAGGAAATAAGAGGTAGACAGGTATTTCACCTGCACTACATATACGCTTTGTATTCTAAAATTTTGTTCCCATAGAGAACTCAAATGTAGCTGTTCTATCACCTGGTTTATTATCGAGTGCTTTTGCAAACACTAGGTTAATAGGACCAAATCCTGATTGCCATTCTATAACTGCCCCAACAGAAGAACGTTTAATTTCGGAAAAATTCTCTTCTCCTATCATACCGTAATCATAGAATGCAGCCAATCGCATTTTCGCAGCTTCAGAAAGTGGGATAGAGGCTTCCACTGTGGTAGAAAAACGTTTTTTACCCCCAGAGACTAGTCCGTTTTCCCCTGGTGATAAAGAATAAGGCTGATACCCTCTCACTGAACCAATCCCACCCATAAAGAGTTTTTCAGCAACAGGAATCTTTTCATCATTATTACCATCTATACTTGCAGCTCTTGCCTTAAATCGGAAAATAAGATCATAATCGATCCAATCTTCAACCCCATAGTAAACACCAAATTTCCCTGATGTTTTAACATACTTACCATATCCACCAGGAAAGGCAGTAATATCTGCACCCGTCAATGAACCATCTAAACTTGCAAATTCCATATTGATAGCAGCAACCATACCTTCTCTTGGTGTATAAAAGTCATCGGTATTATCAAATGAAATATTTGCAAAGATTGATGTTTTTTTATATTTATCTCCATAAAAGAGGTCAATAACATCTTGTGTTATTGCTGTATTTGTTTGCAGATTAGAACCACTTACCGTAAAGTTATTATCATTACTTTCTGATTGATTATCTATATATCCTACTCCAAGAGATGCATGAAAATATCTAAAAAATTCTCTTCCTAATGTAAGTGTGCCTCCTAATTGATCTTGTGTAAAGTTCGTATATTCATAATTTTTTTTGTAAATTGAGAAGCTAAGACTATATTGGCTATCCCAAAGTTTTGGGTTGGTAAACGATAAATTATAATTGGTTGAAACTTTTGAAACATCAAATCCTATACTTCCAGTAATCCCTGAACCTAAAAAGTTTTTATCTGATACTGAAGCATTAAGCATTAAACCTTCAAAAGAACCATATCCCCCACCTGCAGAAATTGTTCCTGTAGATGCTTCTTTTACATTCACAAGTAAGTTAATTTTATTGGCTGAAACTCTTTGTGATTGAATATCAACACTCTCAAAAAAACCAGTTCTTCCCAATGCCCCTTTAGAATCTTTCAAGTCTCTTGCATTAAATTTATCACCAGGAGCTAAATATAAATATCTACGGATAACCCTATCTTTGGTTGTATTATTCCCTGAGATAAGTACATCATTAATTGTCACTTCATCACCTGCTTGAAGGATATATTGAATATTTACTGTTTTTGTTTCAGGGTTTTTATGCATTTGTGGTGCAACATTTGCATAGGCATATCCCAAATTTCCCACAGCTTCCTTTAAGTCCTTCATATCTTTACGCATACGTTTAATATTGAAGATTTTACCTTTTTTTAGACTAAGGTTTCCTAGAAGTTTTTTTGTATCTAGTCCTTCAATATTCTGGGCAATACTCACATCACCAATTCTATACTGATTACCTTCGGAAACTTGATAATCAACTTCTGCATCATAAGCACCAAAATCTACACGCATCAATGGCTTACCAACAAATGCATCCAGATATCCATGCTTCATATATACATCTTTTACCCTAAATGCATCATATTCTAATTGGTCTATGTTTGCCACACCATCATTTAGAAAAGGCATCCAACCCATAAAGTCTTCTTCTTTATTGGCAAGATTAAACTCTAAATCACTTTTACTGAGTTCAGAAGCACCAATAAAGTTCATTTTTTTAATTCTAATTTTTTCACCTTTGTTCACATCAAAGGTCAGCGCTACACTACTTTCTCCTACAGGTGTTGTAGTAAGTTCGACAACAGTGTCATAGTAGCCTTTTGCTTCCAATCTGGAAATAATTGCTTTTTTAGCCTTGACTGCTCGTCTACTATCATAAAGGTCCCCTTTTTTAAGCCCAATACTGGCTAAAAGCTTTTCTCCATCATCTCCTGTTCCGTACCCTTTTATATCAATGTTTGCTATGGCTACTTTTTCTTTAAAATGATAAATAAGTGTCCCACCTTGTTTATCAACCCATACATCTTTAAAGTAACCTTGTGAAAAAAAGTTTTTAATGGATTCATTGATTTTAGCGGCATCCATCTCATCGCCAACATGAATATCTGCTATTTCCTGAGCAACAGAAGGAGAGAGGTGAGCTAGCCCCTCAAACTTAACCTGAGTTACTTTTTGTGCTAAAAGAAATGCGCTTAGTAACATCCAAGCTAATACTATTTTTTTTATCATTAGAGTCAACCTTATATATTTTGCTAATATTTTATCTTTTTTACTCTAAGAGGCTCATAATAATGCTATAATCCCTGCACTAATTTGTACTAAAGGTGCCAAAATGGGGATACAAAATATCGGTTTTATTGGACTTGGACTTATGGGTGGTTCACTCAGCATTGCGCTAAGAGAATTAGGTAATCCTTATCATTTTATAGGACTAGACCATAACGAAGAACATGCCCAAAAGGCACTTCAACTAGGACTCGTAGATGAAATTGTACATGACCTAGATTCTATAAGTCATTGTGACGTTATATTTCTTTCTGTACCTGTTGATGGCATTATTTCCATTGCCCAGCACTTTACATCACTTAAAGATACATGTACGCTTATTGATTTAGGAAGTACAAAAGAAAAAATTTCACAAAGCATTCCTTCTGAAATACGCACTCATTTTGTGACAGCTCACCCTATGACAGGTACGGAGAAGTTCGGTCCCACTGCTGCCATTTCAAATTTGTACAAAGACAGAGTTGTAGTCCTTTGTGACATAGAAAAAAGTGGGGCACATCAACAAAAAGTAGCAAAAACACTTTTTGAAGACATCGGAATGAACTTAGTCTATATGGATGCAAAAGAACATGATAGACATGCCGCGTATATTTCACATATGCCTCATGCTCTTTCCTATGCACTTGCAAACTCTGTCATGAAGCAAGAAGCTAAAGAGAGTATTTTAGCACTCGCTGGTGGGGGATTTAAAGACATGAGCCGTATTGCCAAGTCTTCACCTAATATGTGGGAAGATATTTTTAGGCAAAATAAGTCTAATCTACTTGAGGCCATCAATACCTTTCAAACAGAACTTAAAAAATGTCAAAAAATGGTAGAAAATGAAGAATGGCAAGCATTAAACAGTTGGATGCAAGACGCCAATAGTCTACATGATATATTAGACTAACATCGATAAACTTAGATACTTATTTATTTTTCTATGGCTCACTGAAGGTATTGAAATATCATAACTTATATCTAAAGGTAACAATTACTTCAGCTACCTTAGCTATACTCTTCAAAATAGCATTTTTAAGGCGTATCTTTTCTGCTTTGCTCAAAATACCTGTACTAATT
>Ga0256828_1001957_pt1 | contig 12574 bp, 10 predicted proteins | sample CV88metaG_FD_185993 | JGI IMG/M metagenome (GOLD analysis project Ga0256828, IMG submission 185993) | Hydrothermal vent microbial communities from East Pacific Rise, Pacific Ocean - CV88 | ecosystem: Environmental > Aquatic > Marine > Hydrothermal vents | place: Pacific Ocean: East Pacific Rise... | reverse complement strand
GGCTTTTCACTTCTGATGAAGCTTGGGTTTTAGCGTGTCAATCCCGATGAGGAAACTATCAACTAGAGAGCCGTGTACGGGAAAACCGTATGCACGGTTCGGAGGGAGGGGAGGATTCTTCCCTACATCTATAGGGAATTTTATTGTATCCTCTATTTTGTTGCTCTTTTTTTAAATTTTAGGAGTAAATGTGATTATTTAGTGAAAAAAATTATTTTTATTTTAATTATAAGTATTTTTTAATTTTTTTAAACATTGCATACTAACAAAAATAATTTTCTCTTTTATCTAATTTAATGATATAATTTATCATATTTAACTAAAAGGACAAAATAATGAAATCAATAGTTTTAGGTATTTTTATCGCTAGTTCAACATGGCTAATGGCTGATGGAAGCAGTATTTCTATTACACCTCGTGAGATAAGAGCCTCTACAGACCAAATTAGTGCTTCTATAAGAAGAGATAGAATTGAGGCTAGAATTGGGCGTAATTCTCATGGAGGTAGCAAGGTCAAGGTAAACAAAAATAGAAACCTTGGGATTGTTAACAAAAGTAAAATCAATGCTTCTACTGTTGGGATGAGCATTCAAGCAGAGTAATGCCAATTATTTTTTTCTAAATAAATAATTGACCAATATTATACTCTTTGACTCTCTTCCCTTTATTTAGAAGCATAAGATGTTGATTGTACTCATTGCCCTTTTGGGTTAGGCGTAGACTTTGCGCTTCTATTTACTCTTTTATCTTATAAGCATTCCAACTATATTCATACTCATGCCATTTATAGGAGTTGCTAGGAACACGATTTGTTCCCATAGCTTTAAAAATTGCTGTTGGAGACTCACTATATTTAGTTTGAGCTGTAACTGTTGGGGTTGTTACCTCTACTGTTTTTGTACTTTTTTCTCCTAATGGACTATATGCAGTATATGATTTCTTCTCTTTTTTATCGACATAATCATAAACAGTAAAATTACGATTACCAGGATATATGGTTGCACCCTCTTCTAAGAATGGTGACCATATTGGAAAAGTAAAATGCTCTGTTTTATAATTAACCATATATTCAGCAGGTAAATTTTCTGAACCTTCAACCAAATCATCCATTTGTAAAAATAGTTTACCTTTTTTATCTATATGTCCACTAAGATGAAAGTTTCTAGTTTCAGGTCTCTTTGAAAGACCTTTGTAGTAATACTGAACTTGAGTTAACCCAGGAACACTTAACATTATAGCTCCTGCTGCGGCTATGGCTGAATTTACATCACTTGCTTTTACACTAGATAATGCTTTTACTATATTAATGGATGCCTCAGCTACCAAATCTTCAACACTTAGTGGTCCAACACTATACCCACCAGCAATATTAGCATTAGGACGAACTACTGAACATATTTCATTACTATTTTCTGTATCTAAAAATTCAGCTTTTGCCATATCTGCCAAAACTGAACGCCAATCTTTATTGACAAAAGAGGCTGCTGTATCTGTGCTTCCGAGTAGATTTTTTGCAATACCTCCATCAAAAGTTATCCCCTCTTTAAGTGTTTTTTGTGCTGCAAAACCACCCATTAAACTACTTAAGCTAAAAAGTTTATCAAAATTTCCGATGGTTGCATTAACTGTATTGGATAATGTGTTTAATCCACATAAATTTGGTAAAAGATTATATGTAATCAATCCACTTCCAGTAAGATTACCAGACTCATCTACCTTAAATTTAAATACTGTTTTATGCGTCACCATCAGAGACATAATAATTTTCTCTTGGTCAAATGGAAGTCTACTAGTATCTAAATCTTCTGAAATAAAATCAGCAATACTTTGAGCAAATTCGCCTGATTTCTGTTTAAATCGGACTTCATAGCCCCATCCACCACCAGCCCATAAACCAACATATGGTGAGATATCTGTGGTATCAGCAGGTCGATAGTTTTGAGGTTCTATAGCTTTGCGAAGATGGTCCATCGCTGTTACAGGGTCTTTTAATTTTCTCCTTGCCATATCTCCAGCTTGTGAAGGTTTTATAGGTTTAGTATTTGGTGATGGATTAGGGTTGGGGTTTGGATTTGAATTATTAGTGTGACCATTAGTACATAAACCTATAGGATTATATCCCTCAATTTTTTCAAAAGTATCCCTTACAGATTGAGTAATTGTTATACTTTTTTCAATATTTTTATCATCATCAAGGGCTTGTAAAAATTGAGTCATCTCAATAAGCTTAGTATTGGTAAAGTTATCTCTATCTATACATAATAAATCTTGTGGATAGATTTTAGAGTCATCTGTCATCTTAGATATAGCACCAAGGGTATAGTTTCCAATTTTAAATATAACAGGCATGGTATCACAAGAGAATTTTCCATTTTTTTCTGTTAATCCTTTTTTTGAACCACACTCATAATTTAAACCCTCTATCGGAGAATCAACGATATATCCTGTAGAGCTTTCATTTAACTCTTGTTCCTCTCTCTGTTTTGGATTATTCTCTTTTTTTTCATCATCACTACCACATCCTATAAAAAGTGTTGTGGATAGTAAAAAAGTTATTGTAATTAATGATAATCTCATATTAAACTCCTAAAAAATAAATATATAGATATGTATTATAAAGCTATATTGTTACAAATCTATTCCAAAAGTAGATAAAAAGTAAAAAAGAACGTCATAAGTTTCTAAACAGTATAATCAAAAAAATGGATACTTTTAAAGGGAAAAAGATGCAATACCTAATGGCAATAGATGCAGGAACAGGCTCTGTTCGTGCAGTAATATTTGATACTAAAGGTAATCAAATATCAGTAGCTCAACAGGAGTGGACACATATTGAGGAGCAGGATGTTCCTAATAGTATGTCGTTTGATACAGATAAAAATTGGGATTTAACTGTTTGGTGTATCAAGGAGTCTTTGAAATTAGCAGGGTTAACAGGTGAGGATATTGTGGCTGTTAGTGCTACCTCTATGCGTGAGGGGATTGTTCTTTATGATAGTGAAGATAAAGAGCTTTGGGCTGTAGCAAATGTGGATGCTCGTGCTTCAAAAGAGGTGAAGTATCTAAAAGAGAATTTTGATGGGATTGAAGAGGAGTTCTATGCGCTCTCTGGTCAAACTTTTGCTCTTGGTGCATTGCCTAGGATTATGTGGCTTAAAAATAATCGACCTAAAATATATGAAAAAGTAGCTAAGATTTCCATGATAGGTGATTGGATTTTGGCAAAACTATCAAGTGTAATAGCCACAGACCCTAGCAATGGAGGAACAACAGGGATTTTTTCACTCAAAGAGCGTGATTGGCAACCTACTATGGCTACTAAAATAGGGATAAAAGATGATATCTTTCCTAAAACTTTAGAGGTTGGAACGGTTATGGGCAATGTAATAGATGAGTCATCAGGATTATCAACCAATACTAAAGTAGTCATGGGTGGAGGTGATGTTCAGCTAGGTTCAGCAGGGCTTGGTGTGGTAAAAGAGGGGCAAGTCGCAATTTTAGGTGGCTCTTTTTGGCAACAAGTTGTAAATATTAAATCCGATGTAAAACCTCCTAAAGATATGGGAGTACGGGTCAATCCTCATGTGGTTAAAGGGCTTTCACAAGCAGAAGGAATAACCTTTTTTAGTGGTTTGATAATGCGTTGGTTTAGAGACGCTTTTTGTGATATGGAGAAGATTGAAGCCAAAGAGCGAGGGATTGATACATATACGCTCTTAGAGGAGAAAGCAAAAGATGTACCTGTTGGCTCTTATGGGATTATGCCTATTTTTTCAGACTCAATGAAATATGGTAAGTGGTATCACGCAAGTCCAAGTTTTATCAATCTCTCTATTGACCCAACTATCTGTAACCGAGCTTCAATGTTTAGAAGTTTAGAGGAGAATGCGTGTATAGTCTCTGCTATTAATCTCAAAAAAATTCAAGAGTTTACAGGAGTTCAGATAGATGAGATAGTCTTTGCAGGAGGAGCTAGTCGGGGTGAACTTTGGTGTCAAATTTTGGCAGATGTAACAGGAGTTAAGGTCAAAATTCCAAAGGTGACAGAGGCTACAGCACTAGGTGCTGTGATGTCAGCAGGAGTTGGAGTTGGGGTATATGACTCACTAAGTGATGCTTCTACTAAATTAATTTCTTGGGATAGAGAGTATTTACCCAATAGCTTAAACTTTTCTAAGTATAATATTATTCAACAAAAATGGTACGAAATATATAAGAAACAGTTGGAGTTAGTTGATATGGGATTGACTAAATCTATGTGGAAAGCACCAGGATTGTAGTAAAACATGGAAACGATGGCTTTAGCCTCGTCAATAAATTTAAAAACATAAGGAATATAAATAAAATGTATCTTTTTACAAGTGAAGTAGTAAGCCCAGGTCATCCTGATAAATGTGCTGATATTATCGCAGATAGCGTTGTGGACGCGTTGATTATTGGAGATGCTAAATCGAGAGTAGCCTCTGAAGTTTTTGTGGCAGGAAAGCACGTAATTATTGGTGGAGAAGTTACCTCTAATACTAAACTCTCTAAAGAGGATTATAACAATTTAGTAAAAGATGCTCTTGCTAAAATAGGATACAAAGGTAATCCTAGCTTTACAAAAGAGGAGTGTTTGCATCCTGATGATGTGGCTGTTCAGATTCTATTAAATGAGCAATCACCAGATATCAACCAAGGAGTTGACCAAGAGGATGGTGAGACAGGTGCAGGAGACCAAGGGATTATGTTTGGTTATGCAGATAGCGAGACAAAAAACTATATGCCAAGTGCAATCACATATGCTAGAGTTTTAATGGAAAAAGTTTATGAGTATGCAAAAGCAAATCCTGATAAGTTGGGTGTAGATATTAAAACACAGGTAACTATGGATTATGGTCTCAAAGATAACTTTGAGAAGTGCGAACCACAAAAGATTCATACTATAGTGGTATCTGCTCCATGTGTGGCTAGTATGAGTATAGAGGAGGTTAGAGAGCTTATTCAAGGTTTGATTGATGATGCAGGGTTACCAAGTGAGCTTTATAACAAAGAGGATTGTATTATCCATATTAACCCAACAGGTAAATATGTTTCACACTCTCCACTACACGACTCTGGATTGACAGGTCGTAAACTTATTGTTGACAGTTTTGGAGGGTATGCCCCAATTGGTGGAGGAGCGCAAAGTTCAAAAGATTACACAAAAGTTGACCGTTCTGGTCTCTATGCATCGAGATATATAGCAAAACATATTGTAGCTTCTAAACTAGCAAAAAAGTGTGTAGTTCAAATCTCTTATGCCATTGGAGTAGCAAGACCAACCTCTGTAGCTGTTGATACTTACGGAACAGTAGTTGAGGGACTAGATGACGATAAACTTTCTACATTTGTAATGGATAACTTCCCACTAACACCAAACTGGATTACTAAAAAGTTCGCATTAGATAAACCATCAAAAGATACTTTTTTATATGCTGATGTAGCTTCTCGTGGACAGGTTGGTCAAAGTGATTATCCTTGGGAGCAGTTAGATGATATGGAGTTGTTTGAGGAACTTGTAAAGTAGTATAGTCATTTTTATAAAATGTTTAATTTTATTTAGGGGGGATAGATGAGAAAAATATTAATTGTTTTTGGGACAAGACCAGAAGCGATAAAAATGACACCAATTATTAAAGAGTTTGAAAGAAATAGTGATTTTTTTCAAATAAAAATATGTGTTACTGCTCAACATAGAGAGATGTTAGACCAAGTTCTTGAACTTTTTAATATTAAACCAGATTATGATTTAAATATTATGAAAGTAGGACAGGATTTATATGATATAACTTCAAAAATATTACTAGGCATGAGGGAGTTATTTATTGATTATCAACCAGATATGGTTCTGGTACATGGTGATACAGCTACAACAGTTGCAACAGCCCAAGCTTCTATGTTTCAAAAAATTCCCGTAGCTCATATAGAGGCTGGTTTAAGAACAGGAGATATATACTCTCCTTGGCCAGAAGAGGCAAATCGTCTTTTAACCACTCAATTATCTAAATATCACTTCGCTCCAACTAAGAGTAATAGAGAAAATCTTTTAAATGAGAATATATCCAAAAATAGTATTGTTGTAACAGGAAATACTGTAATAGATTCATTATTTTTAATTTTAGAAAAAATAGATAATGATATGAAGTTATCAAATAAACTTTTTCAACAAATTCAAAAACTAGGATATAGTTTAAGTACTAATAGACTGGTCTTAATTACTGGGCATCGTAGAGAAAATTTTGGAAATGGTTTTTTGAATATATGTAGTGCCTTAAAAGATTTAGCCTACAGCTATCCATCAGTTGATTTTGTCTACCCTGTACACTTAAATCCAAATGTTCAAGAACCAGTAAAAAAAATATTAACAGGCATTAATAATGTTTATCTTATTAATCCTTTGGATTATCTTCCATTTATATACTTATTAAATAAATCTTATCTAGTATTAACAGATAGTGGAGGTGTACAAGAGGAAGCCCCCTCTTTAGGTAAGCCTGTTATTGTAATGAGAGATACAACAGAAAGACCTGAAGCAGTTGAAGCTGGTACAGTTATACTTGTTGGTACAGATAAGCAAAAAATAGTTGAAAATGTAACAAAACTATTAGAAGATGAGCTAGAATATAAAAAAATATCTTATGCACATAATCCTTATGGTGATGGAACAGCTAGTAAAAAAATTGTAAATTTTTTAAGAGAAAATTTAAAAAGATAGGTGTATTAAAATTTGAAACAGATAGTTTATAAGATATATGGTTTTGTCTCTGCTCTTAAATATCCCAAAGAGCTGTATTTAAGTTTTAAATACAGTTTTAATCAAAAGATATTAACAAATAAAGAGCATATGATATTGGCTTCTAATTGGCTGGTGAATATGCAAAATAGTGATGGAGGATATGCTAGGCAGTTTTCACTTATATCAGGAATGGATAAGAGTTATATTGAGACAACTGGTTATATTATTCCTACACTTCTTGATATGGCTAAATATTTTAATGAGAATAGTTATAAAAAGAGTGCGATTAGAGCAGGTGAGTGGCTTTTAAATATTCAAAATAGTGATGGTAGTTTTTCTGAAATAGATGATAATCAACCCTTTGCTTTTGATACAGGACAAGTGCTTATTGGATTAAACCGACTCTTTTTAGAAACCAAAGATGAGAGATATCAAGAGGCATCAAAGAGGGCTTCATATTGGTTAGCTGATAATCAAGAGAGTGATGGTTCTTGGAAAAGAGTTGCTTATAATAATCAAAAACATAGTTACTATACCCGTGTCTCCTCTGCAATGTTACATTATGCTATTAATTCTAATGATGAGTATATAAAGAAACAGGCACTCAAAAATATAGAGTGGGTTCTCTCTCAACAGCAAGATAATGGATATTTTAATTATGCCTCTTTTTTAGAGGAAGTTCCTGCTTATCTGCATACTTTGGTCTATATCTTAGAGGGGCTTTTAGATGTTTATGAGCTTACTAAAGATGAGAAAATATTAAAGGCTATTTTGCTCAATGCCAATAAATTAAAAAAGATTAGTTTAGCAGAGGGAATAATTCTCTGTTCTCAATATAATAGTGAGTTTAGATGTACAAATAGTGAGCGATGTATCACAGGTTTGGCACAGTGGGCAGGGGTTAGTTTGAGACTTTTTGAGATTACCAAGGATAGAAACTACAAAGAGATAGCCATCTCCACACTCTTTTATCTGAAATCAAAACAGATTCAAGAGGGGGGAGTGTTAAAGGGTGCATTGAGTGCTTCTGTTCCTTTTTGGGGAAGATATGGAGCATTTGCTTTTGTCAATTGGGGAAATAAATTTTTTATTGATTCTCTTTTACTTCTTGATAAGTATAAACTTGATATAAGAGAGGAGCAAGAGAGTTTTGTTTCGTTGGCATTTTCTCTGAATGAGACGGTGGTCTATGATGAGCTTACCTCTATGGACAGAGCCTATCTTAAAAAATTTGATAACTATTTTAAAGCACTCAAAGAGCAACCTCTTACCCTGCTTGATTTAGGGTGTGGTCGAGGGCGATTTTTAGACTATTTTAGACAAAACTATCCAAAATGGAAAGTGATAGGTGTTGAACCGACCTTTGAAAAAGAGGGTTCTATTTTAAAGGGAAGTGCTTATAGTATTCCTGTGAAATCAAACTCCATAGATATACTTTTTAGCATTGAAGTGTTACAGCATACCTATATAGATGATTCGATGAGAGAGATAGAGCGTGTCTTGAAACAAGAGGCATATTTGGTGGTAGGAGAGCGAAACCCGTGGTCTGTTTTGGGGGTTTTAAAACCTCTGTTGGAGCTAAAAGGCAGATGGATGTATCCATGGGACTCTCCATTTAGGGAGAAGTGGTATACTAAAAGTAGATGGATAGAGATTTTTGAAAAATATAATATAGAGATGAAAAAAATAGAAATTATTAATAATCCAAGAGATAAGAAAGTTAAGTTTTTGAATAGATATTATTTTATGGTGGGAGAAAAAATTTGAAAAATATAGTTGTTATATTATCAGGTGGTAAGGGGGAACGATTTAATAACTCTACTCCTAAACAGTTTATAAAACTAGCAGGAAAAAGTATTATAGAGTATACTATAGACATTTTTAATAGGCATAAAGAGATAGATGAAATTATTATTGTATCAAAAGAGGATTATATTGATAAAACTTGGGAGATAGTTAAAAATAACTCTTTTTTTAAAGTTAATAAAGTAATTGTAGGGGGAATTGATAGATTTGGCTCAACTTATTCAGCATTAACAGTATTACAAGATGAGAAAGAAGATAGTAAGATACTTTTTCATGATGCTGTTAGACCACTTCTTAATGAACAGACTATTAGTAGTTGTTTAGATGAATTAGAAAAATATGAAGCAATTGATACTGCTATTGATGCAACAGATACTATTATAGAGATTAATAAAAATGGATGCATAAAAAATATTCCAAATAGAGCTATTATGAAAAGAGGACAAACACCTCAAGGTTTTAGATTAAAAACTATTAGAAAAGCTTATGAAAAAGCAATTAACCTTAATCAACGGACTTTTACTTGTGATTGTGGAGTGGTTAATAAAATGTTACCTAAACTTGAAATAAAAGTAGTAACTGCTAGTGAAAAAAATATAAAAGTGACCTATCCTATTGATTTGCATATAGCTGAAAAGTACATTCAAATGGGAATAGAGTATACTCTTGATGATATTGAATTGAGTGGGTTAAAAGATAAAAAAGTTATTATCTTTGGTAATAGTAGTGGTATTGGTGCTAAAATTGAAGAGATAGCTCTAGCCTATGGAGCAAAGGTTTATGGTGTTAGTCGGAAAGGTGGTGTAGATATAGGAAAAAGAGAAAATATAAAACAGTTTTTAAAAAATAAACAGAATATTGATATTGTGATAAATACAGCTTCTGTTTTGGTAAAAAAACCATTAGAGTTTTTGGATTTTGATACAATAGATGAAATCATTAATATTAATTATAAGGGTGCTATTAATATAGCTTATTTAACAAAAAATATTCTTTCCAAAACGAATGGAATGTTAATTAATTTTGCTTCAAGCTCTTATACTAGAGGAAGAGCAAATTATGCTCTATACTCCTCATCAAAAGCAGGTATTGTTAATTTGACTCAAGCACTTAGTGATGAATGGGATAATGTAAAAGTAAATTGTATTAATCCTGAGAGGACAAAGACACCAATGAGAGAGAAAAATTTTGGATATGAATCTCCTGATACCTTATTGAATGCTGATGTTGTGGCTATCAAAACATTAAAATTGGCTTTAACTAACTTATCAGGGATTATTTTGGATGTAAAAAGATGAATAGAATTAAACGAAAATTTGTTATAAAGTATAGTGATTTTATATCCAACTATTTTTATCAACAGATAACTTTCTTAATAACTAAAAGTATTTATAAAACAGATATTACTCCAAATCAGATTACTCTTTTATCTTTGTTATTTGGATTTTTTAGTGCTATATCAATATATTACCATCAGCTGATTATAGGAGTTATCTTTTTAAATATTAGTTTCATTATGGATTGTTTAGATGGACAGATAGCAAGAGTGAAGAATATGCAAAGTGCTTTTGGTATGTGGCTAGATAATACCTCCGATAGAGTGGTGGAGAATATAGTTATTTTGGCTATTATATTTAGTAATTTATACTCAACTGTTTTATATGGAGGTATAATATTATTATTTTTAAATATGATGTATGCTTATATGTCTGATATGATTATCTATCAAAAAAGAGTTTATCCACACTTAACAAAAAAAGAGAAGATTATATTTTCACCTATATATTTTATTAGTAGAAGTATGATAATTCCACTGTTATCATTATTAATATTATTTCCAATAATTTTTATTTGGGTTATAAACATACTCTATTGTTATGGTATAATCTTTAGAATTTATAGAGAAATTACTTTAAAAAGTGCTAAAACAGATGTATAGTGTAGGAGAGATAAAAAATACATTTAAAGAGAGAAGTTGGTGGGCAATAGTTGCTAGTTTATCTCCCTCTAAATATATTACATATTATATAGCAAATTATACAAATTTGACTCCAAATCAAGTGACCTTAATTAGTTTTATTTTAGCAGGTATCGCAGGTATCGCATTTTGGTTTGGTTATTTTATTTGGGGAGCATTACTGTATCAATTAAGTTATATTTTTGATATTATTGATGGTTCATTGGCAAGGGTTAAAGGAATAAGTTCAAAATATGGAGCTTTTTTAGATGTCTTTACCGACTGGATAAAAGCACCCATCTTAATTATTATACTACTTTATACTCAAAATGAAATAGAGTGGTTACTTGCTATATTAATATTATTAACATGGAGTTGTTGTGCCAATAAATATAATGATATGCTTTTTTATACTGAAGATAATAGTTTAAGTAGGTCAAGTCAGATACAACAATCAAAAATTGGTAAATATTTTAAATATATGGAAAAAAAACATATTCTTCCTCTACCTGGAATTATAGAGTTTGAGGCATTAATACTATTTTTCTATCCTATAACAGGTCTTAATATTTTTATATATCTAGCTATTCTACTATTAAGCTTTATTTTTTTACTTAAAGTTTATATAATAGTCAAAAAACTAAAATGAAAAAACTACTCCTCTCCTCCTCTTTTATCACCATTGCTGTTATGGGATTAAATTTTATTTTCAAAATATATCTATCTTATAAAATATCAAAAGAGGATATTGGACTTTTTTGGACTTTTTTAGACATGGTATCTATTGGAATAATATTTTTTTCTGGATTCAAAGACAGCCTGATTCTCTCTCATGATAGAGATAATTTTAATCAGACACTCTATTGGTATATACGCTCTTTTTGGCTTCTGTTTGCTGTTGTTTTGGTAGGTGAGATAGTATATTTTAATATTTTAGATTTCAAATATCCTCTCTATTTTTTAATTTTGATTTTATCAGCAAATGCTCTAATGATATTTTTCTCTTATTTAAATGCCTCCTATAAAGTATATAAAGTGATGCTTTTTGAGAATTTAACTATGACTATTGGGTTGATAGGTAGCTTTTTTACTTTAAGTCACTTTATTGATAGCATAGATGCTTTACTTTTTGCATTTTTGATATCTTTTGGTTTTAGAATTTTTTATATTATCTATTTTTCAAAAATAGAGTGGAGTGTAAAGAAATGTTCTGTGCGTAATGTTAAAGCTTTTTTTAGAAACAGTATCTATAGTGGAGGAGTCTATTTTTTTAGTGGATTTTTTATCTCAATGAGTGGGATTATGCTATTAAAACTTTTTGAGGATACTGCTATTTTAGCAGAGTATCAAGTGGTGGTAAGAAGTATCTTTTTTTCACTGGTGGCTGTGTTTGTATTCCCTTTGAATACTTTTACTTTTCCTCAAATCTCTAAGTTCATCTCTGAAAATAGGATAGGAGAGATAGTAAGGGTAGAGAAGATACTCTTGAAATATCTGTTTATATTTTTTATTCTACTTATCTTGGGAACATTTTTGACAAAGTCTGTTATTGGATTTATCTTTCCAATAGAGTATAGAGAGAGTTATAAGATGTTAAATATTTTGCTTCCTCTGTTACCCTTTATCGCGTATACTACATTTGCTATTAATATCATTAAGGGGTTTGATAGGTTTGATTTGGCTCTTTATATTAGAGTTTTAGGAACGGTTCTCTTTTTTGTATCAATTTATATCTTTTATATTTTAAATATGGATGCGACAAGTATCGTATATAGCCTAGATATGAGCTTTTTGGGAATGTTTATCTTGTCATACTATTACAAACAAAGGTTACTAAAATGAACATACTCTTTATCCCTCACGTCCCAAACAGAAAAATAATTAACCGAGTTTATGAGTTCTCCAAAAACTCAAATAGCTACTTCTTGTCATGGCAGATAGAGAACAGTTCACTACAAGCAAAAGTTTTATCACAGTTACAGTCACTCTTTTCTCTTATTAAATTAGAGGACAATATTGTCACCATGCCTCTGCTTTTTAAGCCTGAGAGTTTA
>Ga0256828_1001956_pt1 | contig 12587 bp, 11 predicted proteins | sample CV88metaG_FD_185993 | JGI IMG/M metagenome (GOLD analysis project Ga0256828, IMG submission 185993) | Hydrothermal vent microbial communities from East Pacific Rise, Pacific Ocean - CV88 | ecosystem: Environmental > Aquatic > Marine > Hydrothermal vents | place: Pacific Ocean: East Pacific Rise... | reverse complement strand
CAAAAACCAAATAGCCATCTATCGCAGCAGCAACCAAAAAGATAGCCCAAAAAATAAAACGTACATTAGGATTAAATTTATGTTCTTTTATTATTTTTTTTCGTATAAGTATTTGATGAATCCTCTCCCCAATTTCACTTAAAAAACCATAAGGACAGACCCATGAACAATAGGCTTTTCCTCCTACAAGAAAGTAAAAAATAATCAATGTAACACTTCCAATAATAACATTAATATGAAAATGGTGTTCAGATGCAAAAATTTCTAATGCTGTAAAAGGATCAATCAAATGAAATCCAAAAAGTCTTGAACCGTTGAGGGTGCCTTCCAAAAGTTGTATATCTACATGAAAGGAAAGAAAGAAAAGCACATTGATGATAAAAATACTTAACCATCTCCATGCCCGTAGAGTAAGTCTAAACTTCCCTTCTTTTGTTCGGTAGTACAGTGTACCCAATAATGAGGTATTGATGATCTCTTTGATACTACTATTGTATCTATCCATTTGTTATCCTTTTTAGGTTACTGTTCCTGATACTCTTTGAGTTTCTGTGCAAATAATCCTATCTCATCTGAAAGCGTTTTGAGTTGTTCTTTATCCATTTTACTTAACAAACCATACATGACATAATTTTTTCTCTTTCCTGATTTAAAGTCTATTAAATCTTGATACACCGTTTGTGCATCTTGTCCTATGAGTTTTGGTCCAATAATCCCCTCCCCATTTACACCATGACAAGAAGAACATTTTTGTTTATATAACGAACTTACTTCAAAGGCAGCCATATTTCCTGCCTTATTTTTAAGTGCCTGAAGTTTTTCATCAAGCTCTTTTTTCTTTTGATTTTGTTCTTTATCAATATCTGCAGATGATCCTTTGTCTATGGACTGTTTCTCTTGTGTAATAGGTGTTGCATTTCCTAAATTCACTTTTATCTGTGATTTTTCAATCATCTTCGTGATTTCACTTAGCTTATGTACCTCATTGTCTGATTGGTATACCATAAACATTGCTCCCAATGCCAATACTGTTACTATTGCTGCTAATGTATGTTTCATTATCTTTTACTCCTCATCTTTTTAATTGCTCTATTAAATCGTTCAATTTCTTTTGCGATTTTTTTTAATCTATCCGTATCAATCCTATTCACCAACTGTTGCATAAGTGGATTTTTCTTTGCACCTGTCTTAAATGCCATCATGCTATCATAGATGAAAGTTGCATTTTTATCTAACAATGCTGGACCGACAATACCATTCGCATAATCATCATGACAAGCGGAACATAATAAATGATAGTCTGGACTCAGTTGCTTAATCATTAAAGTAATCTGTACCCTTTCATAAGGGGATTTAATCTCTCTATAAGCATCCAATTCCGTTCTTATCTTTACCTCTTCATCCTCTTTTTTTTCTTTATTATAAGAGTAATAAAACTTTCCACTATTTTCTTTACTTTTACCCTCTTTAGTGAGTGCTTTTACTGCATTTTCTGTCACCACTATACCCTCACCTGTTTTTGCCTCTGTGGAATCTTCTGTTTGTTGTTTATCGCTACATCCACTTACAAATATAATGGCAAGAAAAAATGCAATGCTCCATAATTTATGATACATGCGATGCTCCTTTATTTTTTTGATAGACATCTGCATACGTTGCATAAGGAAGTACCTGTAACACTTTAGTCGGACAAAGTTCTACACAGGCACCACATCCTACACAGGCTTCTCGAATCTCAGGGAATAAACCCCCATCTTTACTAATCATCCCTATCGCCAAACTTGCATCTGGAGTAAAAGGACAAAGATCCGCACAAAGCGTACAACTCTTCCCCTCATGCGCATTTAATTTTTGTAGCACCGTTTTTTGTAGTACTGTTTTTTCAGAATCATTGTCATATATTTCTACTTTTCTTGCTGTTCTTTCTTCCTCACTAATCACTTGTGTATGATCATAAATATGACCTATCATCTCTTTGGTTACTTTTTTCGAAGTTAATGCAAGACAGGCTGATTCGTTCACAACAATGGCCATCCCCATATGTACTTTTTCTATCACATTGGCTTCATGGTCTAATGCACCTGTCGGACAAGCAAGTACACAAGGAAAGGCTTCACAAAGATAACATCCACGTTCCAAAGGATCAATATAAGCAGTTCCCACACCTGCTTCCCCATCAATATCTTCTAACTTAATTGCATCATAAGGACAGACTTGGAGACACTGACCACATTTAATACACATAGACAGAAACCTGTCTTTTTCTACGGCACCAGGAGGACGCAATCTGTTTTGAGAACCCTTAAAATCTTTGGCACCCCAAATTCCACCTGCAGCTGCAATACCAAGTACTCCAAGCCCCGTCATTTGCTTCATAAATTGTCGTCTTTTTTTCTCATTTTTTGGAGTCATCTTTTTCTCTTGTTCACTCATTATACTTCTCCTTCAAACATTTTAGGATGCTTATCGTTTACAAGTAAAACTGGCTCTGAAAAAGGAGCCAGTTTCGCTAAAAAATTTAAGATAGAAATCACAGGGGAGCCGTAAAAAAATTTTATATTTGGATTGAGTAACCAAACTTTATCTGCATAAGCATAAAAGGTATATGCTCGGTCACCCACCCCATCTTTATTTTTATCAAATCCTTCATAATCATCCCAATAATTCCCATCAAAAATATTTTCATCCACACCTGTATTGTATGAATCATTCACAACATTTTCAATGTTACCTTTAAAGATATTATTGGTAAATGTATTGTGTAAACTCAAAGAGTGAAAATGTATGCCTTCACTATTATAAACAATATGATTATTTTCTATAATATTTACCGTATCTGGTTCATAAGGTGATCTATCTAGAAAAAGCCCTCTGGCACAATAAATAATTGTATTATTTCTAAGTACAAAATTACTTCCATCTTTCATTCCTATACCTAATCCTGTTGTACCTAAAGAATTTTCAATGACATTCCCTGTAGCCACTGTATCTTGAGAATACATAAAAAAGATACCAACAGTATTATGTTTATAGACATTATTTCTAACAAGGTTTTTTCCTGTATACATAAAATGTAAAGAATACCTTCCGTACTCACCTCTATTTTTTTCTATAAGATTCCCATGAGAATACCATACGACAAAATCTCTAGACTTATAGAGATAATTATGACTTAAGTGGTTGTCATTACTATACCATAGGCGAATACCATCACCTCTAAGCCCCAAAGAAAAAGGTTTTGATTCAATATAATTACCATTAATTTCTGATTTTCTAACCTCTGCCATATCAATACCAAAAAGACAATCAATAATCCTACAATTTTCTACTGTGCATTGTTCCACTTTTGACAAAGAGATACCTGCATCTACTCTCTCATGTTCGGCACCACTATGTCTAATGGTTACATTTTTAATAGTCACCCCTGAACTTCTAATAGTAATAACTGTACCTTTACCATCTCCTTCAATAATTGCCTTTTTATTTTTCCCATCAATAATAAGTGGTTTATTAATCACTATATTGCCATGATAAATACCTGCAGGTAAATCCAATCGTGATCCTGCTTTGGCTTTATTAATAGCCTCTTGTAAGACATTATTTGCATATACAAATTGTGTCATTACATACAGCAAGACTATTATATTTTTTATCATGATTATGCTACTTGTTCATTTTTCTGATATTTTCTTTTTGCTGCCAATGCCAAAAGACTCAAAATACTAATAGCCACAAGTAACCAAAACCCAAGACTAGGATAGGAATGTGTCGTAAATTGTGCCACTTTCCCATCACCAAAGACCGTAGGCGTGAAAGGTTTTATTTTAAATGCACCCCAAGCATGCATATGATGTCCAAACCAATACAACCAATATGAATAAAATCCTAAAAAGACAACAGGTAAAACAATCGGTACTAGCATCAAAAGATTAAACAATCGACTATTATAAATCATAAACATAGCAATAATCCATGTTACAAAAATTAATGCATATGGTGCAAGCATACGAAGATAAGGAGCTCCTCTTTCCATAGGATCCATACCAATATAATGATTAATGGTATTCATCTCATGGACATCACCAGAAAAACCATCAAAGTGATAAAATACAGGTATACCTTCTGGAAATGCATCTTTAGGATAATTTGGTGCTTCTAATGAAACATACCAAATAGGGGCAGTTACCACATTCAATTCCATATCATCTGCAATCATTTTTGCAAGGTTATTGGCATCTTCTTTAGGAATATTAGGGGAAACATATCGCCCCTTTTGAAAATAATCCCAACTCTTTATCGTAAGGGCAGAGAGATTTTCTCCTTTTCCTTGACGTCCCATTTCCACAACATTATGTGTTAGTACTGCAGGTAATACAAACCAATACAGTAAAATTCCCAATGCTAATAATGCAAATATTCTTGATTTTACAAGTGAACTCATTATGACTCCTTTTAAATAAGTATCTTAAAAAATTTTAATAAACTTTTTAAGATACTCACGTATGTATTTATTTTATATTAAAACTTGAATCAGTAGTTTGATAAACATCAAGGAACATGAGATTTATCTACTCTTATAAAAGAGATATCTACAGGGGAAATTCATCCCTTGTAGATTTAAAGATTAAAAGAGATTTGCGTTCTCGTCAACCCATTTGAGATATTCAATGATATCATCTGTTTGTTGTTCAGTCATACCTTGGTTAGGCATTCTTAAATTAAAGTAGTTAATCATAGACTTAATATAAACATTATCATACATCGTTTCAGGATGCATAATCCATTGTTTCGCCCATTTTTCACCATTTTCATGTCTTTGTAAAGTTCCTGTTAAGTCTGGTCCAGAACTTACTTTTCCGATGACATGACATCCGTTACATCCGCCTTCTTTGTAGGCTTCTTCTCCTCGTGTTGCTGCTTCGTTCATAGGTTTAGCAACTTTTTTCACTAAAAGATCTTTTGCTCTTATTCCAACATCAGCAGTTTTAACCATATATTGCCAAATCATGTTTTCAAAGAGAATCGCCTTATTCATATCTCCAGCTTTGACTGCTTCATCAGATTTTTTCTTCTCTTCAGCAATTTTACTATACTGGTCGAGTGCATCTGTCGCAAGATTCTTAACTGTTGGATATTTTTCATAATGATTATCCTTGAGGAATTTTACAACACTTTGAATCACTTTATCCGTCGCTACATTCACTGCAACTGTTTGGTCATACTCTTTTTTAAGTTGTTCAGGACTCATCGTTGCCATTTTTAGTTTTTTAGCTGATGTATATTTTTTGTTTGGATCTTTCACTAAAAGATAACCCATCATTTCTAAGTGTAATGCCGAACAAAACTCTGTACAGTAGTAAGGAAATACCCCTTCTAAATCAGCTTTAAAAGTAGCAGCAACTGTTTTACCTGGTTCAAGTGATGTATGGATATTATAAGTATCTACTGTAAATCCATGTGTTTCATCTTCAGCTCTTTCAAGATTTGTTAAATAGAAAGTTACCGTATCACCCTTATTTACTGTTACATGTTCAGGGTTGATATGTGATCGTACCACAGTACCATAGACATAAACATGGTTTCCTTTTCTAACAATTTTCTCTTGACCTGCGAGCGTTTTCCCTTCATGCGCTTCACCTGTAAAGGCATTCGTACCCATTTTATAACGTACTTCTGTATGTAATTTACTTGCTCTAATTGCTACTGCTTGATGTGGTTCACCTAAAGGTATAGGCATATCATAAAGCAGTTGCATTTTTTTACCCTTCACATCAATCAACTGATGGTTTTGTGGATGCAATGGTCCAATCTCATTAAATCTATCAATCGCTAGTTTGTTCAACGCGATGATGTATTCTCCTTGAGGATCTTCTGTTTTACCTTCCATTCCACAAAGGTGCCCAATGTTATAGTTAACATTTTGTCTGTCCTCTACTTTACACGTATGATAATTCCATTTAACCACTTGAGAATCTACGTAGAGTGAAGTATATATCTCACCTTTATCTTTCCAATTTTTACCAAATTGGTTATGTAATGGTCCAAGACCCAACTCTGCTTGACAATGCATTGTTTTTTTCAAGTCTAAAATAGGAATACCATAAGGATCTTTTCCTACATAGTCTTTATTTTTGATTGCTTCTTTAATCTTAGCAAAATCAAATACTGTTGCATGGGTATCGAGCTTACCACAGACGATAATATACTTACCATCAGGGGAGACATCCACACCATGTGGAGATTTTGGTTCAGGAATAAGGAACAGTGCATCATTTTTTACTGCCACATCCATAGGAATAACTCTCGCACCATTAATGATTTTTACATTTTTATCATCTTTTGCTAATTCTGCTAGTTTTTTCCAATTATAGACATGTAAGAAGTCAGTATCATTTCTTGAACATCCTGCTTCAAAAGGAGGAAGACCTTTTTCTATACCTCCTGTATACATCTCTGAGTTAAATGAGTTGGTAAATCCCCAACCAAAACTGGCTTCTTTCCCTGCATCAGAAAGATCCTGCATATAAGGAGGCATTTCTATCGTAAATGATTTTTTCGCATCAATACGTCCAATTTTTGGATCAAATTTCCAAACTGTCACACCTCCTCTATAACTCTCTTTATATTCATCCATGGGATGATAATTGTTATCTAAAGGAGCTGCATATTGACAAGCTTCGAGAATATGTTCAGAATTTGGTGTAAAAAATGCCCCACCATGATCTGATTTAAAAACAGGATTCACCACAATCTGTTTCGTCACCATATCTTTTAAGTCAATCACTGCAAGTCTTGGGTTTGCTTTGTCATTAATGACTAACCATTTACCATCATATTTACCATCAGTTTCAGAAAGTGCTGGATGGTGTGTATCACCCCAAGTAATTTTTTTACCTCTAATGTTACCTTGGGCAAGTACCTTTTTAGTATCATCATCATATCCCCATCCTTGCCATGGTTCTGGTGTAAAAACACCAATATATTTGAGTATTCGCATAGAGGGAACACCATAAACCATCATCTGTCCAGATTGGCCCCCTGAACTAAATACAATATATTTATCCCGTCCACCACTGGGTGTGTATGTTTTTGCCGCAGCAAGCATATCTTGGTGCGTCAACCCTCTCTCTTTCATGATATCTTGCAAAGTATTCCCACCAAAAAGTGTTGTCATACCTAATGCAGACCCAAGAAAAATAGATGCAAATTTATTGAGTTTGTAATTCATCTTTCCTCCTCTAAATTACGATTTAAAAACAGATTTAGATAACTCTAAATCACTCCTTTTTTGTTTACGTTTTAATAAGTTTTTTTCATTAAAACCATCAAACGAATACACTATAACATTTTAAAAGAGTAGAATCTTTGATATGAATCAAATCTAAAATATCTAAAAGTTGCGAAGGAAATTTATTGTTTAAAAGAATTGTAGTAAGGGGAAAAGCTAACCTTACTGTATGATAGTAAGGTTAATGTAAGTCATTTTATTACAAAGAAACCATCTATAAAAGACTTAAAATGTATATTTTATATTGGTATAAATATAACGTCCGGGTTCATTAAGTAACATCACTTCATTATTTCCAACTGTAGGAAGTAATACTAAATCTTTATACGTATTTGATACTGCATAGGTTCTATCAAATACATTATCTACCCCGACAGTCAATTCAAAATGATTAGCAAACTGTTTTGTCCCTTTTAAATTGAGTACACCATAAGCATCTAATTTTTGTTCACCATTTTCTGCATCAAAATCATTCCAAGCACTTGATGCAATCACTTCTGCTCTAAGCGTTAAACTCTCATCATAGTCATAATTCAAAGCGAGATTCGCTTTCAATGGTGCAATATCAGGCATATTTGTACCTGTTTGTCCTTTTAGGGGATTATCTTTTTTTCCTCTTTGATAGGCTACCCCATAATCAAAGTACAATGAATCTGTTGCGATATAGGTTCCTGAAAGTTCAAAACCATAAATTTTTGCATCTACATTTTCATAAGCATTACGTGCCGCTCCCATAGCATTTACATTGCTTGCGTTGTAAGCAATGTAATCTTTTAATATAGAGTAAAATATTTTTGCTTTAAATGTTGCATCTTCAAATTGTTTTTCAATGCCCATATCAAATTCATAGTTCATCGTCTGATCCAAATTAGGTGTACCTACAGAATTACCCATACTACCAATCCAATACAATTCTTTACCATCTGGTACACGTGAAGATTTACCAAAACCTGCAAAATACTTCGTATTTTCATCTACATGATAGGTCCCAAATATATACGCACTTAGTGCATCATAAGTATTAGATGCTTGTGTAGGATTTCCAGAAGTGACCTCAGTATTATCATAACGTAATCCTAAATTGATTTCTAATTGATTTAAAGTGATTTTATCTTTCAAAAAAAAGGCGATATTTTCAGTATCAACATCCCATATACTATGAAATTTTGCAGAAGGAAAAGGTATATCATTTTTAAAATATCCACCATCCCAATTTCTCAAACTATAATCTACACCCGCAGTAATCATGTGGTTTTGAACATCAAGACTATTTTTAAGTTTTGCCCCTTGCATTTTAGTTGTAAGGGAATGTGTCACATAATTGATAGCCCCCATCTGACGATATTTTGTAGACATAGGGTGTTCTACTTCTGATTGATAGACTTGAAGATTTAACTCTTTTGAGTACCTCCCTAGATTTTTCACAGTGTATTCAATGTTATAAATATCAGAATCATCATACAATGCATCCATTTTTGAAGAGGGGTAAAGTACATTGTCACTTCTGTTGGCGGTATAAGAGAGTTTCAAGAGTTGATTATCTGTAATATCCCAAAACATCTTTGCCATCAATGTCTTTTTTGTATAAGCATCGAGATTATGATATTTGGGTTGATATTGTGTAGATGCGGGTACTGCTCCTGCTGTAATTTCTCGTGCAATCTGTCCGACAAAATCATCACCATTACCATCTTTATACTGATCTGAACTCTCTGTTGAACCAGAAAGTAAAAACCTTACCTTGTCCGTTCCTCCACTTAAAGAGAATGCACCTTTTTTATACCCATAACTCCCTGCACCCACATTCACTTCTCCTTCAAATTCTTTTTTAGGCTTAATGGTATGCACTTTAATATCAGCCGAGAGTACACCAAAATCTTCTACATTATAGGGACCCTCATTAATTTCTATATAATCTACATTATTAGTAAGTACATGTGAGATAGGAGGATCCATTCGATTTGGACAGGCGCCACAGACTTTTGCACCATCTATGGTGACATTGATATTGTCTTTTTTTTGCCCTCTAACACGTATATCATTTGCTACAGCTGATCTTCTTATGAGAGATACAGAGGGAGATTGTTTAAAAAGCGCTTCACCTAAATCAGCTGACTTAATATCTTCCCCACTTACATCTTTAATCATTTGAGTACCTGCTTTTGCTTCTACATCAATCGTACCTAACTCCATAGGTGCAGCTTGCATCCATAAGGTACATGCTAATGATAAATATATTCCTTTATACATAATAACTTCCTCTACTTTTATATAGAGTTATGATTACATCTTAGTGTTAAATTAGTGTTAAACTTATCTCATTTGATAACGTAAAGTTAGGTTTACTGTTGTAGGTAGCGAAAGTGGTACATTTTTTACATTAATAGGAAAAGATTTTTTTACAGCACTTCGTGCAGAACTATGGAATACTTTAGGACCTTTGAGCTTAATATTTCCCACATTTCCACTTGCATGTAGTACAAAACTAATTTGTACGCTTCCTTGCATACCTCTTCGTTGCGCAATACGCGGATAAGTTTTATTTCTATTTATTCTTGCACGTATCTTTGAGAGAAAAGCATTTTTCTTTGCAGCACTGAATTTTCGTACAGAAGATGCTTTATGCCTTGTAACTTTTATCTTCTTTCGTTTTTTAGCAACCCTTTTTTTAGCAACTCTTTTTTTAACTTTTTTCTTTTTTTTAATTTTCTTTTTGGGTTTTATAACTTTCTTAACTATCTTTTTTACTATAGGTATAGGTTTAAATGCCTTTTTCTCAACCACAGGTTCTGGTACTACTTCTTCTATGGGTTCTGGCTCAATGACTTCTGGTTCTAGCGTTTCCTCTTTTACTTCTTCTTCAACAGGAGGTATTACTTCAGGGACATATTCAGAAAGTGAAAAAGAGATTATCTTCTCTTCAAGTTTCTGTTCCATACCTACATAATGTTTAGAAAAATAAAAAAGGAGAAATCCAAGGCTAAGATATAAGAGGATCGTACTTAAAAGGGAGATGAAAAAATGATGTTTCAGCACGATACACTCTTATGTTGGTCTCTTCTAAGGGGAGAAAGAAACCCTGTCTTATTTCGACTAGACAAGAAAGTATGACACAGAAGTGTTAATTTAGTGTTAAACATATCTTTTTCCCTAAAAATTTCAAAACTATCAAAATAATAATTATTTTACAGACATAGTCTATCTTAATTTAATGAGATTTTCATGAGAACTTTAAGCTCTTAATATCTTATAATGATAAGTGAATTGTACCCAACATGCACCCAAAGTTTTTTATTTTTGAGGATATTCTGGATGACAATACTCCCCTCCTAACGTACAACACCCATCTAAAATACCTCTTTTCTTAAGCCCTTTATCAAATGCCCAGTAGTGATTGTAACTTCCGTCACGTAAAAAGTTAAAAACATCAACGACATCTTGTGCATTGGAATTCTCTGCCAATGTAATATATTCATTTAAATCATTTACATCTACTACTTCAACAATACAACCCACATTTAAAGCCTCTATCTCAGAAGTAGACCCCTGAGAAATCAAATCATCATAGAGTTTTTGAATTTTGGCTATATCATAGGTACCTGCTTGCATATTTTCTATAGGTGTATTCATGTACCCTAAAGCAGGTAAGTCTACATTTGTAAAGTTAATATCATCACTCATTTTGTATTTTTGTACTAATTGCTGTACTGCCGTAATGTGTTTGTATTCTGATTTTGTTGCGATGTTTGTAAACTGTTTCGTTCCCCATTCACTATAGAGTCGATTATACACATCATAAGCAAGTCTTTCTTCGTTACCCATATATGAGATAGTATTTGCAAGCTCTTCTGAGAGTACAGAATTTGGTGCATCTAGTGCTGCTTTAACCTCTGAAGGTAACTCCGCACTTGCAACGGCTGTACCACTACCAGTATTTCCACATCCATTCACAATGAGAAGACTCGATATTGTCACTAAACTCAATAATTTTATATTTTTCATATTTTTTTTCCTTATATTTAATATAATAATTATATATATGATATGTTACTTAATTGTTACCATATTTAATTAATTATGTAGAATAACCACCTACTGTTAATTAAATGTGAATTGCAGTAAATATTTAATCCTCTTTCTTTTCTCCAAAAGTATTTTTTAACCCTTGTATCAAGATTTTTGTCTCACTTGTTGAAAGCTTTGCCTCTGGATGTGCGAGCAAATAAGAAGCCAATGGCATTTCACCTTCCTCAACTTCTTCTGCTGCATCTTTACCTTTATTTTTTTTCTGATGTCCCCAATTAGAAACATTCAAATGTTCACGCCCTTCTACTACATGATTATAAACAATCCAGGAGATAGGTGCTACCGTGCTATACACCGGCCATTTTGTCTCATTGCTGTGACAATCAACACAGGCTTTCATAAATAATTCTCTTGTCTTAGGGCTGTCCCATTTAGGTTCAGCAATCACTTTTGGGTTTATATGGTCTTTTCCATATGGAATAAACTGTATTACAATCAATAATACGACAAGTGTGAGTAAAATCTTTTTCATTTTTTATCCTTTAACGTGTTTGGCAACCTTTAGCCTGCCCTTTTCCTTGGCCCATACCTTGAAATCCTTGCGATGGGAAGTTGTCATACATCCATGCTGCAATTGTTGTCAACTCTTCTTTACCAACATTACCTTTTTGAGAAGGCATAAGCCCAAAACGTTTTATCTTCTGTGGCATACATACCGATTTGGATACTTGAGGGTTAAGTGCATACTCGATAATGAACTTCATGGCATCTTCTTTTGTAGTATAGCGCATTTTCACATGTCTCATCACTCCCATGACAGGAGGCGCTACAAGTGTTGACATATCATTGGGACGTGAAGTTTGATGACAAGCAGCACATTTAGCAGCAAAAAGTGAAGCACCATCTTGTGCATAAAGTGTACTTGTAAGAAGTAATGTAGCTCCAAAAGTAAGTAATTTTTTTTGTAATTTCATTGTCTATCCTTAAATTTATTTGATAGTCTTTATTCTAACTATACACCATCAACCCAATGTGAATTACCTTTTAGTGCTATCTAAATTTTTCCTAACATATCATTAATAAATATCCATACATTTATATGTGTTTAGAAAATACCTCGAGAAAAAGCAAATCCAAAACTTATTTTATTTATATATCGATTATAATCAATCAAACTTTCACCATAACCACTAAAGACTTTAACATACCAATAAGTATTCTCTGAATTAAAGAAAGTAGTTGTCCAATCAATCTCTACAGCACCTTTATTATC
>Ga0256828_1001955_pt1 | contig 12587 bp, 12 predicted proteins | sample CV88metaG_FD_185993 | JGI IMG/M metagenome (GOLD analysis project Ga0256828, IMG submission 185993) | Hydrothermal vent microbial communities from East Pacific Rise, Pacific Ocean - CV88 | ecosystem: Environmental > Aquatic > Marine > Hydrothermal vents | place: Pacific Ocean: East Pacific Rise... | reverse complement strand
GTTATATTTGTTTGCAGGGATGTTTTTTTGTTTTGCATATCTGCTATCTCTTGAGAAAATCTGTAATCTTTAAAGAGTAAAAACAGGTATGTAAGACAAAGCATAAAAATAGTTATGGTAAAAAACATCAGTAAAAGTTGCAATTCCGGTGTGAGTATGCTCTTTTTTCTTGGTTTAATATAGCTGTATATCATTTTAGTTCTGCCTTTGCAAGTTCACTAAGCTGTAGATTTATATCTATACTTCTTATATAAACATTCAAAAACATCTCCTCTTCAAGATATCTTTTTAGATCACCACTGACACCTATGCCGTCTGCTATATATGTGCTTTCTATAAAAGTTGAATTTCTGTTTTTGTAAAAATCATTTATAGCACTTTGGATGAGTAAAAATCTTTGATAATCTTCGCTAAAAGAGTTTATATCACCAACATTTAGTTCCTCATCACTCTCCTGCAGCTCCTCTTCTATATCTTTTGTATCGGCAAATTCATCTATATCATCCAAAGAATCAAGATCTTCAATATCTCCAAAGTTATCAAGCTCATCTATCTCAATATCATCCAAATCCATCTCACCACCAATATCAAGGTCGATATTGTCACTATCATCACCATCATCTTCTATCATGAGTTTGTCTATCTCTTTATCGTTCTCCATATCTATGAATTTTGAGTATAAAAGTTCTGAGTTGTCAAACACACTCAGTGTGATGTAGTTCTCCTCAATGAGTACAAACATAGCCATATTTGTATCTATCTTGTCTTGAAAAAATCTTGCCAAAACAACAAATGGGGAAAATACAAAATCAAGCCCGATTTTGGAGTACTCTTTTTTGAGTGCATGTAGTTCCACTTTTGAAGTATAGTATGTCCATCTGTGTTTGTAGCAGTTGTATTGGAGTGTTTTTAGTTGTATATCTTGTGGCATCTGCTCCTTGTCACAAGTTGGGATGGCACCTTGAAGCGGTGTTTTGTCCAGTATAGATATATAGTGAAAAGGTGATTCGTTTGTATAAGATGTGATAAAGTTATACATCTTTTCATCTACACCTGTTGTGTCAAAACTCTCCTCCTGAGTACTCTCAACCTTGCCTTTGTTGTTGAGAGTTTCTACAAGGACTATGCTTTTTGTGCCATAAACAACAATATTTACAAATATTTTGAGATATAAAGATTCAAAAATTTTACTTATCATCATCTACCCCGCAAAGTGGATGTGCTTTGTTATAGTTTTGTTGTTTCAATGCACTGCCTAATTTTGTATATATCTGTGTTGTTGCCATAGATGAGTGTCCAAGCAACTCGCTGACATCAACTATGGGTGCACCACCGTTTAGAAGTGATGAAGCATATGAATGTCTTAGTTGATGGGGTGTAACTTTTATAGCAACTCTGTTAAATATTTTAGTAACGATATATCTTAAACTATTTTCGCTTAATTTTTTGCCATTTTTTTCAAAAAGATATTGTTTTGGCTCGTTATTTTGTAAATATCGCTCAAGTAGTGTGTTTGTGGAGTCTATTATTGGCAGGTCTCTTTGTTTTGAACCTTTGCCAAGCACCCTTAACCAACCGTCATGTATATCATCTTTTTTTATACTTGCAAGTTCAGATATACGAAGCCCCAGCGTGTACAACAGTGTCACTATTAGTTTTTCTTGCAGTGAGGCTTCTTTGAGAGCTTCTAGTATATGTTTGTGAGAGATTGGTTTAGGCAGTGTTTTTGGTACTTTTACACTTTCGTTTGCCTGTATTTTTGTTTTGATTGAGTTTTCGTTTAGGTAATCACAAAAAGTGTGTATGGCACTTAGCTTTTTGCTTATTGTTTTTGGTTTTAGTTTTGATATCTTCATGCGGTATGGCATAAGATTAAATATATACTCTTTGCCGTTTTGTGTTGTTTCAATTATCTCAAATGCTTCTTTGAGGGATTCTTTGTAGCTTTTTACGGTGAGTTGGCTGTATCCCAATACTTTATCAAGTTTGTGCAAGAAGTCATCTATGTGGTTATCTATTGACTTTTTCATACAGTTTCTCAAATTGGGTGTAGTATTTTGCACTCTCTTGCACAAGTTTTTGGTCTGTAACCACACTTGGGGCAAGTTTTATATATGCACTCTTCATAATCTCACAGATAAGTTTGATTTTTGCTTTTTGGGCATCTGTGATTGTGTCGTTTTGGGCTATTTTATCAACCTCTTGGATATATTTTTTGCCCATCTCTATATAGGAGACATATTTTAGTGATGTTTGTGACTGAGTCATAATTGTAGATGCCATGCGGTTGTATGTATCTATGCTAAATGCCTCTTTTGCCAACGAATAAGCCTCTTTGTATTCCCCCATTTCATAGTGGTATTTTGCCCTTAATGATATCTCATACGACGGATGGGTTAAAAAATATCCACCCATAACCAGTATTATAAAAACAGCAATAATTGGAAGTAGGATTTTAGCTTTCATGTCTGAGTAGCCCCTCTTGTATCAGTTTTCTTGCTTCTTCAAGCTCCATATTGCCAAGGTCGATAGGGCTGGTTGAGTAGTAGTGGAGTGTACCAAAAGGTTTTGGTACACAAAATTTATCCCAAGAATTAAACTGCCAGTATTTTGTTGGCTTTATCTCAACGAGTACCACTTTTGCTTTTGCTTTTTGAGCCATCACCAATACACCGTCTGCCACTTCGTGTCTTGGACCTTTTGGTCCATCTGGTGTTATCCCTATATCATACCCCTCTTTGAGTGTTTTTATCCCCTGTATCAATACCCTTGTTGCATTTCTGTTGGTTGAACCGGATATTGTGCCAAGTCCAAAATATTTGATTGTTTTTGAGATTAGTTCACCATCAAAATGGCTCGATATAAGCACTTTTGCATGTGGTGTTGTTCTGTAATGGCTGTAAAGATATGGCAACATCAACAACTCTCCGTGCCAACATGCAAAAATGGTTGGTTCATCCCCGATAGATTCAGGGGAGTGAAACTCTTTTTTGTTTGTAAGATATAAAAAGCGAATTATAAGCGAACCTATAAACGGGACGATTATCAGGGCTATTGAGCGAAAGAGTTTTTTACTCAACTATCTCACCTGTATAGATTGTTCTGCCTATTTGGGTTATTTTAACATCTCTGAATTCACCCAAAAGCTCTTGCGAACCTTTTGTTTTTATCACAAGGTTGTTGTCACTTCTGCCAGATACAAAACCGTTTGGATTTAGATCTTCAAAATATACACTATACACCTTGCCAAGCTGTTTTGATGCTTTTTCATCCAGCAGTTGAGTGTAGAGTGTTTGAAGTGTTGTCAATCTTTGTGATGCTATTTGAGGATCTATTATATTTGTAAAGTGCTCAGCTTCTGTGTGTGGTCTAGGAGAGTATTTAAAAGAGAAAATTTGATCAAATTTAACCTCTTTCATCACTTCAAGTGTTTCGTTGAAATCTTCATCACTCTCACCCGGGAAAGCTACTATGATATCTGTCGATATACTTACTTGCGGACAAACCTCTCTGAGCTTTTTGACACGGTTTAAAAACCACTCTCTTGTGTATCCCCTTTTCATATCTTTTAGTACTTTTGAGCTTCCGCTTTGAAGTGGCATATGCATAGATTTGCATATTTTTGGATTGGATGCAAACTCTTCTATAAATTCATCATCCATATGAAACGGGTGGGGAGAGGTAAATCGTATCCTTTTGAGTCCCTCAATTTTACTGAGCCTCTTTAGAAGTTGTGTAAAATTTACCTTCTCATGATCACTTGATGCAAATCTGCGACCGTAGTTATTTACATTTTGACCAAGCAAAAATATCTCTTTTGCTCCGTTTTGTACCGCTTTTTCTGCTTCATTGTATATGAGTGAATCGGGGATGGATACCTCATATCCCCTTGTTTTCGGTACTATGCAGTATGTACAGCTTTTATCACATCCGATGGAGATATTGATAAATGCTTTTAGTGGAGATGAGCGAAAATCACCAAATGCAAACTCACTCTCATCATAATCTATATCAACCTCCACAGCTTTGTCTTTGTGCAAAACCTGAGTGATTTTAGATACATTTCTGGCACCAAGTACAAAGTTTACATACGGGGCTCTTTTTATAATATCTTCACCCAGATGTGAAGCGGTGCATCCACATACACCTATCTTGGCATCTGCTTTTTTCTTTTTGTTAAAAACACCAAGCTCCGAAAAAAGTTTAGAGACAGGTTTCTCCCTTACTGAGCAGGTGTTTATGAGTATAAGGTCTGCCTGAGGCATATCTGAAGTGACTTCATATCCCTCTTTTTTTGTGAGTTCTGCGATAATATGTTCTGTATCGCGGGAGTTCATAGCACAACCCAGTGTCTCTATAAATACTTTTTTAGACATCAAACTGCTCTTAGTTTATGATATGAACTTGGTACATATATTCGTTGTCAGAGAGTCCGTATTTTACTTCACTCATATAAAAGCTTTTCCCTTTTGCTTCAAAATAGTCTTGAAGCTCAAGCAGGTCTTTGTGGGAATTTTCTCTGTCAAAATAAAAAATCACACTCTCTTGCTTCTCTACCGTTGCTTCTAATTTTGCCAAATCTACTTTTTTTGGTTTTGTGTTTATATCGGTTCTTGCAAATTTTAAATCCATGTTTGTATTTCCTTGTTTTTTAAATATTGCTATTATATAAAAAAACTACTAAATTACTCTTTAAAGATGTTTTTATTAGAATTTTGATAAAATTACCCACTTCATAAGAAATCTCCCTAATGTAATTTATAATTTTTTGTGAAACAACCCCTAAAAAAGGCTATACTAATGGAAAAAATTTTAGATATTGTTGAAGCTATTTCACACGAAAAAGGTCTTCAGCCACAACAGGTAAAAGAAGCATTAAAAACCGCATTTGTACAAACAGCAAAAAGGGTGATAGGCAATAAATTTGTTTTTGAGGCAAATATAAACGAAGAAAAGAAAAATATAGAGGTTATTCAGATCATAACTGTTGTTGCAGATGATGATGAGAGACTTCAGGATGAGGAGGTTGCACCTGCTTATATATCTTTGCATGATGCAAGACAGTATGACAACAATGTTGATCTTGAAGATCAGCTTCAAATTCCTCACAACCTTGAAGACTATGGAAGAACAGCCGCATCATCTTTGCACAGAGAGATAGAATACCACATACAAAGACTTGTAGAGGATGAGCTTTTTAATAAATACAAAGCCAAAGTGGGTACACTTGTCAGTGGCAGGGTAACAAGGGTTGATTCTAAAAATGCAACATATATCGAGGTGGATGAGATCCGTGCTGTATTACCTATGAAAAGTCGTATAAAAGGTGAGTTTTTTGATGTAGGTGACCATATAAAAGCTGTTGTTCGCCGTGTAAATATGGACAAAGAAAACGGAATACAGATAGAACTCTCAAGAACAAGTCCAAAATTTCTCGAAGAGCTTTTGGCACTTGAAGTACCTGAGATTGCAGAGGGAGCTGTGATAATTGAAAAATCTGCAAGAATTCCGGGTGAGAGAGCAAAAATAGCACTCCTCTCTACACATCCGCAGGTAGATGCTGTTGGTGCTACCGTGGGTGTAAAGGGTGTAAGGATAAATGCTGTAAGCAAAGAGCTTATAGGGGAAAATATAGACTGTATAGAATACACAACCATCCCTGAGCTTTTTGTATCTCGTACCATGAGTCCTGCTATCATATCCCATGTTGAGATAGTAAAAAATGAAAACGGGGAAGATGAAAAAGCCGTTATAACATTGCCAAGTGACCAAAAAAGCAAAGCTATCGGAAAAAGCGGTATAAATATAAGACTGGCTTCTATGCTTACAGGTTTGCAGATAGAACTTGTAGAAACAGATGAAGTAACAAACGAAAATACAGGTGAGATAGAAGAGGCAAAAGACGGTGTTGATGCACTAGAAGCACTCTTTAACTAAAACCAAAAAAACAAACTTCAACGACGGAGAGCTTCTTATCCGTCGTTACCCTCCCAATCTAGTGCAAAAAAATCACACTCTACAAAAAAATCACAAAATATATCGATATATATACTCTCTGTCAGTAAAAAAGGGATAGAATTTTATCAGATAAATAAATAAGGAAAAACAATGGCAGTTAAAGTAGCAATAAACGGAACAGGTCGTATAGGGATGATTGTAGCAAAGATTGTTACAAGCAGAGATGATATAGAACTAGTAGCGATTAATTCTACTGCTACACCTCAGATGCTTGAGTATCTTTTCAAGTATGACAGTGTTCACAGTGGTGTAGATGCAAAAGTTATAGATGACAAAACAATAATGATAAATGGTAAAACAGTAGCACTCTCTTCTACTCGTAATCCAGAAGATTTGGAATTTGGCAAAGCGGGAGCAAAAGTTGTTATAGAGTGTACAGGGGTGTTTTTGACAACAGAAAAAGCAAAAGCATATCTAAAAGATGGAGTTGAAAAAGTTGTAATGAGTGCTCCTGCAAAAGATGATACACCAACCTATGTGCTAAATATCAATACAGATGAGTACAAAGGTGAGGCTATCATCTCAAATGCTAGTTGTACTACAAACTGTCTTGCACCTATTTGTAAAGTTTTAGATGATGAGTTTGGTATTGAAAATGGTTTGATGACAACGATTCACTCATATACAAATGACCAAAATGTGCTGGATGTAAAACATAAAAAAGATATGAGAAGAGCAAGAGCGGCAGCGGTAAATATGATACCAACAACAACAGGTGCAGCAAAAGCTATCGCTTTGGTTATGCCACAACTCAAAGGCAAACTCAACGGTTATGCAATGAGAGTGCCAACTCCAGATGTATCGGTAGTGGATTTGACAGTTACTTTGAAAAAAGATGTAACAAAAGAGCAGATAAATGAGATATTTCAAAAGGCATCTCAGACAAATTTCAAAGGGCTTATAGAGATAGATAACGACAAAAGAGTTTCATCTGATTTTACAGGCTCAACTTACAGCTCAACTTTTATCCCAGACCTTACCACGGTTGTGGATGGGAATGTTGCAAAAGTTGTAGCATGGTACGATAATGAGTGGGGGTATAGTTGCCGTTTGGTTGACATGTGTGTACTTGTAGGAAATAAATAATGCTTTCTTTTAGTAAAGAGTTTAATCTTGTTGTAACACCGCGGCTCCAAGAGATTATGCACAATGCTAAAGAGAAACTCAAGGATGAGATGGACAGTGGGAGCATAGGTTACTATAAACTGCCCAAAGAGTCTTTGAGTCTGGTAAAAGAGGCAAAATCACTCAATCTTGAAAATATCAAACAGGTTGTTGTTATTGGTATTGGTGGTTCCTCTTTGGGGATAAAAGCGATAGAGTCGATTTTGTCTCCCGTCGTTGAAGATACAAAAGAGATGTTGTTTTTTGAAAATTCAGATCCCATAACCATCTCCAAAACAATGGCAAAAATAGACAAAGAAAAAGCATGTTTTTTTATCATCTCAAAATCTGGATCAACCATAGAGACAACTTCTGTCTTTAAAACAATAATAGAAAAATTTGAAATAGATCTTGATGGTGCAAAAAATATATTTGCCATAACCGACGAAGGTTCTGTGTTGTCTGAATTTGCAAAATATCACAATATCAGAGAGTTTAACATACCCCATAATGTTGGTGGCAGATTTTCTGTTTTTTCTGCTGTTGGTGTTGTGCCTCTTGTTGTTGCAGGGTATGATATGGAGGCTGTTTTAAATGGTGCAGATGAGTTTTTGTGCCGTTTTTTTGAACAAAAAGAGCAACATCTGTTGAAAAAAGCAGCTTTTATATATGATAATTATAAAAGATTTAGTATCAATGTTGTTTTTTCATATTCAGACTCATTGGAAAATTTTACAAAATGGTATGTGCAACTTTGGGGAGAGTCACTTGGCAAGATAGACAAAAACGGACAAAATGTCGGTGTCACCCCGATAGGTATAACAGGTGCAGTTGATCAACACTCTTTTTTGCAACTTATTATAGAAGGTGTAAAAGACAAAACAATCACTTTTGTAAATATAGAAGATTTTGGTATTGAAGTAAAAATACCAGATATAAGTCTCAAATATATAGAAAAAACAGATTTTATAAACAATCAGAGCTTTACCACCCTTATAAATGAGCAATGCAAAGCTACCATGCAGAGTGTTGTTGAGAGTGGTGTTGAGGCTGATTTGATAACTCTTGACAAAATCTCTGAAGAAAATATTGGTGCTATGATGATATATTATGAGCTTTTGACATCCCTTGTGGGAGCTATGTTGGAGGTGAATACTTACAACCAACCGGGTGTGGAACTTGGAAAAACAATCTTATATAAAAATTTAGGAAACAATAAATAATGAAACTACATTCTTACGATATTAAAAAAAAATACTCAACCTCTGTTGCTTATTTTTCTATGGAATTTGCCGTAGATCAGGCACTTAAAATATATTCTGGAGGGCTTGGCTTTTTGGCTGGTTCCCACATGAGAAGTGCTTATGATCTAAAACAAAATATAGTGGGCATAGGGATGTTGTGGAGCTTTGGCTATTATGATCAAACAAGAAACGAAAACCGAAGTCTGCACCCCGCATATACAAGAAAATTTTATTACTTTTTAAAAGAACTTCCGCAAAAAGTAACTGTAAAAATAGATAACAAAGATGTAGTGGTAAAAGCATTTTTTTTACATCCTGATGTTTTTGGTACCGCTCCTATGATACTGCTCTCAACCGATACGGATGAGAATGACTACCTCTCAAGAACAATAACACACAAACTCTATGACGGAAATGAGCGAACAAGGATTGCTCAGGAGATTGTGCTTGGTATTGGTGGTGTGAAGATACTTGAGGCGATAAACCACAAAGTAGATATATATCATATGAATGAGGGACATGCACTTCCGCTTGTTTATGAACTTTATAACAAATTTGAAGATATGGCAACTTTGAGGGAGCATGTGGTGTTTACAACCCATACACCAGAAGCAGCAGGAAATGAGGTACACAATATCCACTTTTTGCATGAGATGGGATTTTTTAACGGACACGATTTGGAGCTTGTGAGACAAATTTCAGGCTATGAGCATGATGATGATTTTTCTCTGACTGTTGGAGCTTTAAGAGCTTCAAAAAGGAGTAATGCCGTATCAAAAATTCATGGTGATGTTGCAAACGATATGTGGAGTGATGTTGAGGGCAGATGTGAGATTATCTCCATAACAAATGCTCAAAACAAAAAATACTGGAGAGATAAAACACTCATAAGAGCATTGGATGAGCATGAAGATTATGAACTTCAAGCAAGAAAAAAACATCTAAAAAAGATACTCTTTGATGAGGTGGCAGACCAGACAGGCAAGATGTTTGATCCTGAAGTTTTGACAATAGTATGGGCAAGAAGGTTTGCAGAATACAAAAGACCGGGACTCTTAAAATATGACTGGGAGAGGTTTTTGAAACTTATCCAAAACAAGGAGAGACCTGTACAGATTATTTGGGCGGGTAAACCTTATCCGACAGATTTTGGGGCGATAGATATATTTAATGAACTCATAGAGATTAGCCACAAGTATAAAAATATAGCAGTACTCATAGGGTATGAACTCTCACTCTCAAAACTTTTAAAGCAGGGTAGTGATATCTGGCTAAACACACCAAGAATTACAAGAGAAGCAAGTGGTACGAGTGGTATGACAGCAAGTATGAACGGTTCTATCCATTTTTCAATTAACGACGGATGGCATCCTGAGTTTGTAAGAGATGGCAAAAACGGTTTTACCATCCCTGAGGTTGATCATACACTTCCAATATCTCAACAAGATGAGATAGACAATAAAAATATGATGGATATTTTGCAAAATACAATTATCCCTATATATTATGACAAACCAAAAAAATGGACAAAAATCATGAAAAATGCGATGAATGAGATAGAGGTTGAGTTTGATTCATCAAGAATGGCAGATGAATATTATACACAGATGTTTAATTTTAAGGTTTAGAGATGACTTCAAATATAAAAGAGATGGCAAAAGTCAAAAGCCTAAAAGATATAGATATAGAGGGTAAAAGGGTTTTAATAAGGGTTGATTTTAATGTGCCTGTTGATTCTTTGAATAATATTTCAGATGACAGAAGGATAAAAGCGGCACTTCCTACCATAAACTACTGTATAGACCACAATGCCTGTTCAATCACACTTGTTTCCCATTTTGGACGACCAAAAGGCAGTTATGACGAGAAGTATTCGTTGAGATATGTAAGAAAAAGACTTGAGAGACTGCTTGGCAAAAAGGTTGAATTTGTTGAAGATTTTGAAAGCTCAAAAGATGAGATAGCAACCTGTTCGCTTGAGAGAGTTTTTTTACTTGAAAATATAAGATTTTATGAGGGTGAGAAAAAAAATGACAAAGAACTCTCAAAAAAACTTGCCTCTATCTGTGATGTTTATGTAAATGATGCTTTTGGAACTTCCCACAGAGAACATGCTTCAACATATGGTATTACAGAGTTTGTAGATACCAAAGTGGCTGGTTTTTTGATGATAAAAGAGATAGAAGCATTTTCAAAAGCACTTGAAGAGCCGATAAGACCGATAGCACTTGTTGTAGGTGGTGCAAAAATATCTACAAAAATTACACTCCTAGAAGCGGTATTGCCAAAGATAGACAAGCTTATCATTGGCGGAGCGATGAGCAATACATTTCTAAAAGCACTTGGTTATGATATGAAAGATTCACTCTTTGAAGAGGAGTATCTGCCAACTGCAAAAAAAGTACTAGATGAAGCAAAAGAGCATGGTGTAAATGTATATCTGCCTGTTGATGTGGTTATTACAGATTCTATCAAAAGACCAATAGATGTAAAAGTTGTACCATCTCAGGATATGCTCGAAGGGTTTATGGCTGTTGATATTGGTGGTGCAAGTGTAAAACTTTTCAGCGAAGCACTGGGGCTTTCAAATACAATTATATGGAACGGTCCTATGGGTGTTTTTGAGAGTGAAAAATTTTCAAAAGGGACCTTTAAGATGGCGAGTATTATCGGTGATTGTTATGCTTATACCATTGTTGGTGGTGGTGATACCGCTGATGCTGTTGAGAAGTGTGGAGAGGCTGGTAATTTTAGTTTTATATCCACAGGCGGAGGAGCTTCTTTGGAGCTTTTGGAGGGTAAAATCCTTCCGGGATTTAGAAATCTTGATAAAAAAGAGGATATCTGATGGCACTTGCAATTATGTGTTCGGGCGGTGATGCACCGGGTATGAACCCTGCTATAAAAAAATTTGTTGATTATGCTTTTAAGAGGGGTGAGAGAGCATATCTTATATATGATGGTCTTGAGGGACTTATAGATAATGAGATAAAAGAGGCAAACCACAGAGATGTTGCAGGGATTGTGCATATTGGCGGGACTATTATAAGATCATCAAGGTCAAAGAGGTTTTTTGAGTATGAGTATAGAAAAAAAGCATACGATAATCTAAAATCTCACAACATAACGGGTATGATAGTGCTTGGCGGTGACGGCTCATTTCGTGCTATGCAGAGATTTTGCAGTGAATTTGAGATAAATTTTGTTGGTATCCCAACCACAATAGATAACGATATATATGGCACTGAGTATTGTCTGGGTGTTGATACTGCACTCAATGTTATAAGAGATGCACTTGACAAGATTAGAGATACGGCATCTTCATTCAACCGTGCCTTTTTGGTAGAGGTGATGGGTAGAGAGTGTGGATATCTTGCTATCGCTTCGGCAATAGTGAGCGGTGCTGAGATATGTGTGGTACCTGAGAGGGAGTTTCCAAAAGAGGTGCTAAAGAGGAGGCTTCAAGAGGAGATAAAAAACGGTAGAAGATATATACTTGCCATAGTTGCAGAGGGTACAAAAAAGACAAAAGAGATACATGACTGGATGCAGGAGTCTTTTGGACTTGAAAATCGGGTGAGTATTTTGGGACATATTCAAAGGGGTGGAAACCCAAGTGTGCATGACAGAATGATGGCTTTTGGTTTTACTATAGAAGCTATGGAGTATCTTTTGAGCCACAATAACTCAAACAAGGTTGTTGTGTTTAACAGGGGTGAGTTTAGTTTTATGGAGATAGATGAAGTTGTATCAAACAAATATCAACTTCCCAAACATTTTTTAGACGCAATAAAATATTTAGATTGAAAATCAAGGAGAGAGTATGAAAGCAGTAGTTATGGCAGGTGGTTTTGGGACAAGGATTCAGCCACTGACACACTCAAGACCAAAACCGATGTTACCTATAATGAACAAGCCTATGATGGAGCATACCATGATGATGCTCAAAGATTTGGGTATAGAGGAGTTTATAGTATTGCTTTATTTCAAGCCTGAAGTGATCAAAGATTATTTTGGTGACGGAAGTGATTTTGGAATTAAGATAACCTATGTTGTGCCTGATGACGATTATGGAACTGCCGGAGCTGTCAAACTCGCCCAAGAGCATATTGGTGATGACAATTTTATCATAATCAGTGGTGATTTGGTGACCGATTTTGACTTTAAGAAACTTTTTGATTTTCACGAGGCTAAAAAATCCAAACTCTCTATCGGTCTTAC
>Ga0256828_1001952_pt1 | contig 12604 bp, 12 predicted proteins | sample CV88metaG_FD_185993 | JGI IMG/M metagenome (GOLD analysis project Ga0256828, IMG submission 185993) | Hydrothermal vent microbial communities from East Pacific Rise, Pacific Ocean - CV88 | ecosystem: Environmental > Aquatic > Marine > Hydrothermal vents | place: Pacific Ocean: East Pacific Rise... | reverse complement strand
ATTCTCACCAACCACAAAGAGAGCAGACTGATTTTAAGCGTTCGTCTACTGTCCCCTGCTCCACGTAGTGCCCCAGAGATAACAAAACTTATCGCCAAAGGTATCTGTGAGAGCCCTACTATTTTGAGGTAAAGACTCGCCTCACCTATGGTCTTGGCATCATTGGTAAAGAGCCCTACTATCATCTCAGGGGTAAATATCATAAAGAATGAGAGAAAAAACATCAACCCTATGGCGTACTTCATCACCAAGAGAACATCTTCACGTGCTTGTTCAGGTTTTTTTGCTCCCAACCCTTGCCCCATCAGTGCCATGGCTGCGATGGTAAACCCAATCCCTGGCATAAAAGCGATTCCCTCTACTCGTAACCCTATCTGATACCCAGCTAACGCTTCCGTTCCATAGTGGGCGATGGTGGCAGTAAAAAAAGTAAACGACCCCATGGTTAACATCCGTTCAAAAGAGGCAGGGAGACCCACCTTTAAAAAGCGATAGAAGAGATTTTTTGAGAAACGTACCATCGGTTGAAAAGGTGTTTTACCTCTTATATAGAGTAGCAGATAGACCAAAAGTTCTAAGAAGTTAACCACCACAGTAGCGATGGCTGCTCCCTCTACTCCTAACTTAGGAAAACCGTGGTTACCAAAGATAAGGAGATAGTTCAACCCTACATTAAGTACAATAGAGAACAACTTCACATAGAGAGGTGTTGTGGTATCGCCTGTTGCATTTAACGCCGTAATAAAAACCAGTTTCATAAAGATAAATGGCATCATAAATGTTAAGATTTCAACATAAGAGCTACCCAACTTCATCACCTCGGCATCAACACCAAACCAAACATACAACCAAGAGGAGCCGAAGTACCAGATGGGAACAACAACGATAGAGAGAATAAAAGCAAATTGCCAAAGTGTTGAGAGAGCAAGAGAGGCTTGACGCATCTTTTTCGCACCTTTAAAACGAGAAATCAACGCATTGGTTCCTACTTGAAAGAGAGTTAAGACAGCGAAGATAAGCATAAGTGACTGCAACCCTACCCCTACAGCAGCTACAGCAAATGCCGAGATGGTTCCTACCATTATGAGGTCTGTAATAACTTGAAGCATATCGAGCAGAGAGTTAAATGCAGCAGGAAGAGAGATACTTAAGATTTTTTTATGTTTGGCTTTATCAATACTAAACAAGAGATGCCTTTGTTTTTGAGAATAATAGCTAAAAAGGTTAAAAAAGATTAACTTAATTAAGAGGGAATTACTCTTAGTTCTAAATTTTCACACTTACTACCAATTAATCACCTATACTTTCACAAAATTCAGAATAATCAAAAAAGGGATTAGAAATGAAATTATATAGACCTTACCCAATTAATGAAGAGATAAAAATAAGAACAAATGAGCTTCTTGTTACAAAAACTGATACAAATGGGAATATTATAGATATAAATGAAAACTTTACAGATAAAGTAGGCTATAGCCTAGAAGAGATAAAAGGGACAAAACATAACGATTTACGTCATCCAGATATGCCAGAAATCATACTCTTTCTTATCTCAAAACAGATGGAACAGGGTAAAAAAGTAAGAGCCATTGTAAAAAACCTAACCAAGTCTGGTCACTACTACTGGGCGACAACAGACTTTGAACCAAATATAAATACTCAAGGAAATCTTGATAGTTTTTTTGCCTTTAGGTCAGCCATTCCATCAAATGAGATTGAACCACTTATTGAACTCTATAGAGAGCTTGTAAAAGTTGAAAAACATGGAGGAATAGAGGCTTCTCTTATCTCCCTAAATAGTTACTTAAAACAGAACAGAGTTACCTTTGAGAGTTTTATGAACAAAATGTCTATGCCAAAAAGTATCTTGAAAAAATTATACATTAGCTCTTTTGCACCACAACAGAATCAAAAAGCCTTATATAAACGCGTAGCATAATATTTTATAGAAGAAATTTGTTATAAAAGAGAGTTTTTAGAAGAGAGAATTTTTATAAAAAACTCTCTCTATATAACTCCTCATCATACCCTACCAAAACTTCTTCATCGCCATATTCAATCAGAGGACGTTTTAAGAGGTAGTTCTCTTTTGCCATCCATGCTATTTTTCCCTCATCATCGAGATTTAGCTCTTTGAGTTTTAGGTCACGATATTTTTTACCTCTATTGTTAAAGAGAAGATTTATATCAACTTGCTTTAACCACTCACGAATCTTCTCTTCACCTACCGACTCTACTTTGTAGTCTACAAAATCAAACTCAATCTCGTTCTCTCTCATAAATTTTCTAGCTTTACCTACTGTTGAACACGTTTTAATACCATAAATTATCATAGCCATACTACTTCAAACCTTTCAAGTTTAATATCTTTTCTTAACTGTTTGATTTTAACCGAATAATTAAATTTTTGAATTAAACTTGTAATTTACCCCTACAATCAATGCTTGTTGCGTATGTTCTACATTGGCTGAAGAGTTCTTTGCATTTTTAGAAGCTTGTTGAGCCTCTTGCATACTTGCACCTTGTGCTATAGCCCCCTGCATTATCATTCCTCTTGTCATACCTGTTGTGTCATACGATGTCTTGACTGTTGGCGAGTAGATATAGGCAAAATTCAAGTCCAGTGCATCAGTAATTCTGTAGTCAGCTCCTATGGTATAGTGCTCCTCCGACGTAGCAGGGAAACCAGATAGGTTAAAGAAGTTAACAGCCGAGTTCTCATACCCTAAAGTTCCCTCTGCTTGACCATTCTTCTCACGTAGAGGTGTCTTAGCGTAGTTGTACCCTGCTCTTATTTTAAAGTCTGAATTGGTATACTCATAACCTACTGCAATCACATCTTGGTCTTCCCATCCAAAATCTTTATACCCTTTTGCTTTACTCCACTCAATTCTCTTATAGTCTGCTGCGATTCGATTGTTTTTATACTTATATGAAACTCCAACCCCTGCTTCAGCAGGTTGGTCTAAATTATCTCCAGATTTTATGCTTTTAATCCCAAAATCTCTCATGGCATTTGCTATATTACCTTTATATTTTGCCTTAATTTTACTCTGATAGGTTGCTCCGACAGTCAAACCTTTATGCTCATAAGCTGTTCCCACTTGCACACCATAGTTAATACTACTTGACTCTTTATTTTCTGACATTCCCTGCTGTGTACTGTAGTTTGTATTTAATCTACTATATTGAAGAATTGGCTCTACACCAACGGTCAGTTTTGTATTGGGAATGGTATAGGCAACGGGTGTACCAACTTTCAGAATTTGAAGAGATGTCTGCATATCAAATGCACCACTACGGTTTCGTTTGTTATAATCTGCACCCAATCCAGCCGTTCCATTAACTGTTAATCCAATAATCATATTGGGAGTCAATCTCTTTGCATAAGATATATCTGGAATAAGAGCCGCAGGAGTCTTAGATGCTCCATAGCTCAATTTAGATTGATTGGGCATTGCATTGGCTTGTGCATCTGATGAAAAATTAACAGCAGGGGTAAACATCGTAATAGATGCAGAGACCTCACTATCTTCTACCGATGAAATCATAGCAGGGTTTATAAGTGCCGACTCTGCCCCATGCCCTGTTGCGATTCCTATTCCTGCCATACCCACAGATTTTGTACCATGCCCTACCATGAGGTCTCCATTTGTTCCATAGAGTGATGATGCAACCAAAGTGGAGATAAGTAATAGTTTTTTCAAAGTAATCCTTTATATAAAATATTTATTATTATACTTAATTAACTTTAAATTAATAACAACTTATAATAGAAAAAAATACAATTTAACTAATTTATAAACCACCGTCCATTATAAGGCAGAAGAACATCTTTAAAATTTAACCACGCTTCATGAGAGAAGATAGCATTTTGAATCAAAGCTGTGTCAGGTGCGAAAGAGAGAAGTAGAGGTATAGAGAGATAAATAATCAAGGTATGCCACTTATCTTTTAAGGTTTTGAACTTTCCAAACTTGAGTGCTGTTCCTGCTGACTTTTTCATACGTCTGTTTCCCAAGTCTACACTGTAGGTCTCATCGAGTATAAGATGAACAAAATAGCCAAAAGTGACCATAAGCCCATAGACCCATGAAACTAGCTCATTGAGCCCAAAAAAGTAGTGCATTAAGATGGAGACCAAAATTCCCCAGATAAAAGCAACAGGTATGGAGTGGAACATCCCTCTATGTTTGGAGATTTTACGGAACACATCAAGCAGAGCATAACGTATGCCCACAAAGACCAACCCTGCTACTATGAACATCTCTATCAAGGAGTAAGTAGAGGATTTTACAAAGATAATCATCATGGTCATAAGCAGAGAGAGAACGTTGAAGCCTACTTTAATAGAGGTCGAGTGAGAGGAGTCTACATCAGGAAGTAACCCACCCAATGTACCCAATAGAAAAGCATAAACTGCCTCTTCAGGCGTAACCACCTCCATAGAGAGGAGTGTTCCAGAGACCATAGCTGATGCACCTGAAGCAACCATAAAGTGTGTGTTAAAATTTGCCATGCTCTACTTGTCCACTTTTGTAATCAGCTTATGAGAGTAACCCAAGATATGCTCAACAATCTGCTCATCGTTAAAAAGTACCATGTAGGGTTTAGGAGTCAGCATACGCCCTGCTCTGTTGGGTAGAGCAATAGAGGTCTCCACAAGCCATCCTCTCCAAGAGACCTCTCCCCCATAAGCAAAACCTTTTCGTTTATAGGCTCGTTTGGGTTCAGAGTATTTATAGATTGCTTTTTGGGTACGTGCCAACTTGGTTGAGAAATATATAGGAATAGAGCGACTATAGTGTATAGGTTTTACTCCATAGACTCTATCGACCACTTTTACATCAACCGAAGGGGTTGGTGTAGTGACACCTACAGGTGCTCTTGCACCACCTATACCTCCATAAACAGAAGATGGTTGAGAGGGTTCGAGAGGCACACAACCTATTAACGCAAAAGAGAGAAGCATATAGACGCTATATGTAAAATGTTTCATCATTGTTTTTCCTAACAGATAAATTTATAAAAGACTATAACAAAAATTTAAAAAAAGCCAAATTAAGGGCTTCTTCAATAGAAAAAAACAACTTATATTTAGATAAATTTTCAACCAAACACCACTTAACTTAATAAAACATTTTGCATTATACTTAAGATAAATATTTTATATTTATTTAATATTATAGAGACAATTGGAGATTTCTATGCTATAATTTTCCTATGAGAGTTAATAAAATATTATAAACTTTAAAAAGAAAACATCTCTCTACTTGTAGCTTAGAATGAACATATAATATCAGATAAAAATTTTAAAAAAAGATATTTTAAGCTATGAGTCCTCACTTAAAACTTTTCTAATCCCCTCAACCAAAGCAACCTTTTCAATCACTTTTATCTCAGACTCATAGGTCTCAAAATCTTTTGATTTTTTCTCAACACTCTTTTGTAAAATTATCTCTCCACCATCAAGTTCAGCTGTCACCCAATGAACTGAGACACCCCCCTCTTCATTCTCATCTTCATAGCTTCGCTCTATTGCCATCATCCCTTTATGTAGTGGCAGAAGTGACGGGTGTAGATTAATCGCTTTTATGTTGTCTGTAAACTCAGAGGTTAAGATTCTCATAAATCCTGCCAAGACGGTTAAATCTGGTTTATAATAGTGTAGTACATGAACCACCTCTTTATCAAACTCCTCTCTACTTTTAAATGTTTTAGAATCAATAATCTCAAGAGGAATATTATACGCTTCTGCAAACTCTATTCCCCCTGCATCTGGTCGATTGGTCAATGCTACCACAACTTCAACATCTTTTTGATGGAGATTCTCCAAAATATATTTTAAATTTGTCCCTGTTCCACTAAATAGTACGGCTATCTTTTTCAAACTGCTCTCTCTTTATTTTTTTGAAAGAATAACATATAGAGTAGCTTCATTCTCTTTATTCTTTTCTATGCCTCTTAATTTATTATAAAATATATTTATAAAGATTATATTATGTTTAATTGTGTTTTAATTGTGTATATGTTAAAATTTGTATCTATTTTAACATAAAGGTAACTAATATGAGTATATTAACAAAAAGTAAAATTTTAGCAACACTATTTATAGGTCTAACGATAAATATACAAGCTACAGAACAGAAAACTGCTATCTTTGCAGATGAGCATAATCCAGATAGAATTATCGCTGTCGATTATAAAAATATGAAAGTTATTGATACCCACTATATTCAAGGTGAGTTAAATCACCATGCTGATGTTATTGGAAATTTAAAAAATTCAAAATATATTATGATGGTACCAAAAGGTTCAAGATTTGTAACTTTTAGAAAAAAAACCGATAGAAGTTTTGTAAAAAAACTTGATTTACCATTTCAACCTCGTTCTGGTGATGCCTACAATAGCCGATACAACTTAACCCTATTAACTTCATCAAATAGACCATCTGCTGTACTTATAGACAATCGGTCACTTAAAATTGTTGGAAGAGCTGGATTTAACATTCGTTGTAATGCTCCCTCTCTTAATGAACTCTATGAAAATTCAAACATCTCTTCTCAAACGTGTACTGCACCAGATTTTGGTGGGTCACAAATTTCAGGTCATCCTATGTGGCTTAACTCAAACAATTTTGCTATTTTAGACCGTTCAAACAGAGTAATTCATGTCTATAGTATACGAAGAAACTACTGGACAGGTGAATGGAGAACAAGACTTGTTGATAGAGTAAAAACTGAAACATCGATACATCAAATGATTCCTTTTCATAAATATAGCAACACTTTTTACGCTATGGCAGAAGGAAACTTCGATACTAAAGTACCTGCACGTATGTATAAACTTAGATTTTTCTTCAACCATTTACGTATTATAAAAAGTACTCCTTTAAAAACCAATGGAGTAACAGGTATCGGAGGGCACAACCTCTATATGACACCTAATCGACGATACCTCTATGGAGCGACAGCATCTGGTTCAGTTTTTGTTGTCAATACACATCGTCTTAACATCCGAACTACTATTAAAGCAGGTGCTGGTGCTGGTCATGTTAACTTCATGAAAAATGGAAGATATGGAGCCGTCACAAATCACCAAGCAGACTATGTAACTATTTTTGACTACAAAAGACATAAATTTGTAAAAAATATTCAAACACCTTTTGAGAAACAAAATATAGCATCACTTCTACACTCACACTCACCATACATTGAAGGAAAATATTTCTATAATTTCTGGACAGATGGAGGAGTTTTTTATAGAATTAATCTAAGAACTTTAACACTAGATAAATCTGTTAAAGTTGGAGGAATTCCAATTCAAGGAAACTACTTTAAGAAGATTGTTACACAGAGACAACATAGCTTTGGACATAGAGGTCCATTACGAATCACCTCTCCTTTCCATCTACTTTGTGGAATATAGAACCCCACTTAACATAACTAAAGAGGTGAATTTTTATTCACCTCTCTCCAACTTTCCTATCTCCTCTATTATATCTGTTGGAAGCATAGCATAAGAGCTACCACTATAAGCTTTTGCCCCTAGTGTCAAGGCAAGTGAACCATGAATAGTCGCCTCCAATCCACTACTCCCTTGTGCCAAAAGAGAGGCTATCAACCCACTCAAGACATCTCCAGTTCCACCTTTGCTTAGATTTGAAGTTCCATGAGGGTTGACAAAGAGTTTCTCATCTTGAGCCACAATCATATTTGCCCCTTTTAAGAGTAGCGTTACATGAGGAAAAAGCTCACAAAACTCACGTACTTTCTCAAAACGGTTGGCTTGTAAAACTGCTACATTTAGAGGTGTATCTATGGTCATGTTCCACAAGCTTACAAACTCTTTTGGGTGAGGGGTCAAAACAATCTCTCTATCTTTCTGCTCTAAAAACTCTAATATTGTCTCATCTGAAAAGAGCCCTGCATCTAAAACAATGGGTGCATCAGACTCTAAAATATCTTCAATAATCTCATCATCAAAATTAGCAAACCCCATACCAAAGGCAATGGCTGTTGTGTTGTGAGGTAACTCCTCTTCTTGCATTAACTCCAAAGGAAGTGAAGTTTGAACTTCCCCAACCATTGTTACCAACCCTGCACCAAAACGAAGAGCCGATAAAGCACTCATTATCCCAGCTCCCTCTTTCTCTCCTGCTATTACAGCCAAATGTCCAAATGTCCCTTTGTGGGTATTGGCTTTTGTTCGACTAGGCAACTTCAAATCACTCTCTTCAAGAAGATAACTCTGAGGAATAAACCCTTGAGTATACTTTTTAGGATGCACCCCTAAGTCAACACGAATCACCTCTCCTACATACTCTTTTGCCATGTCAGAGTAGAGCCCCTCTTTCAACGCTCCCATGGTCAAAGTGACATCAGCCAAAAATGCCATAGGAAGAGGATTCCCATCGACATCGATTCCTGTAGGTACATCACACGCTATCTTAAAGCCATTGAGAGCTTCCATCTCCACAATCAACCGACGTGTTCGCTCATCTAACTCACGCGTCAATCCTGCTCCAAAGATGGCATCGACAATAACATCTGCCTCTTCTAAATCGTTAACAAACTCTATATCTAAACACTCCACACGCTCCAACTGCACCTCTGCCATAACCGAACGCACCCCAAAAGGTAGGTAGAGTTTTACATTGTAAGCTCCTTGAAGAAGACGAGCCAAAACAATACCGTCTGCCCCATTATTCCCAACGCCACAAACGATAAGTAGAGAACTCTGCTCTCTGAAATGTTCTCTTATATAGTTCGCCATACCTTGAGAGGCGTGTTCCATAAGTATATCTTCGGTTAAGTTGTACTCTTCGTAGCATCGGTGATCTAGGGGGTAGCAGGATTTGTATAGGGGTTGCATTAAGTTATTTCCTTATATAGAAATTATCGCTTTAATTTAGAATATTTTACCACAAACTAGGTAAAGCAATTCTATAGGATGTATTAAATCTCATATAGTAATAAGATACAGTAGTGATTAAAAGAATTGCTGGTATAAGAAAAAAGTAGAGGTCTATATTTTCATTTTTCTTTTTTAGATTATCTACAAATAGAGCCCAAAGAACTAATACTATAAATGTTGGAACTACATAAGCAAGTAATACAAAAATTTCTCCAATGGTCATATAAGTGCCTCCTCATTCTCATCCATAAAACTTATCTCAAAATCTTTGAATATTTTGGAATTTTCTATATGAAGGTGTCGTAATTTCATGAGTTTCCTTGTAGGGTGCGTTTCCCAACGCACCATTTTATAAATATTTAAAATTTTTATTAACCCCATTTTACCACAAATCAAGTAACCATAATATTATTTGAGCTATAATTCGCTCGATTTTATCGCTTCTATCTAAACCATAGAAAATCTGATAAGAAAGGGGGTGCTTGAATATGCCAGGAATTAAACTATCGTCAAGAGATTCATTTGATGACTCTTACAGAAAATTTAAAAGACAATGTGACAGAAACCTAATCGTTACTGAAGCAAGAGCTAGACAGCACTACGAAACAGCAACAGAAGCTCGTAAAAAAGAGAAAATCGCTACTCGTAAAAAGATTCTTAAGAAACTTTATATGCTTAGAAGATATGAGGCTAGACTGTAATCGTCTAACTTTTTATCACTCTCCAAGTAGATTCCCTCTACTTGGTTTTAAACTCCCAAAAAACTTCAACTTTTAAAATTAAAAAAACTAACTATCTGCTACAATAAGGCTTTTAACAAAAGGTTTCTTATGCGTACTTTTTTTAGACCACTTACTATTTTAACCCTTCTACTACTCTCCTCTCATGCTCAAGATTTTAATGAACGTAAACCCATCAACCTCTCTATGGTCATCTCTGGTGGCGTTAGTTTAGGAGCTTATGAAGCAGGATACAACTGGGCTATGGTCAAGATGTTGAGCAACATTAGAGCCACCAACCCTGCCGTTCAACCTCATCTACGCTCGGTAACAGGGGCTTCTGCTGGTTCTATCAATGCCCTCTTGACTGCCATGTATTGGTGTCAAGAGCCCAAAATAACCGACACAAATAGCATCGACAACAACCTCTTCTACAACACATGGGTAGGACTTGGATTAGAGGAGCTGATTATCGAGGGGAGAGACCCTCAAAACAGAAGTACCCTCTTTAAACGTGATGCCCTACGTCTACAAGCCAAAAATATGTTAGAACACTTTAACAAACCCATCTATAGAGAGGGTTGTAGTGTCCCTTTGGGGATAGCTGTTACCAAAGCAACCCCTATCATCAGTGAGTTTCAGAACTCTGGCATAAAAATCAAAAACCAACACTTCTCTATCCCCTTTACAGTCAAAGAGAACGGAGGAAAACTGACCATTGAGAACCGAGTCATGCCAGAGAGTACCGACTACTATCTCTCTATTCCCAACATTGAGAACGACATAAGTAAGATTAGCAACGTTCTTTTCGCCTCATCTGCTTTTCCTGGGGCATTTCAACAGATAAAACTTGACTATCTCTACGAAGGTAAACGCTCATCGAGTTACTTTATCGATGGGGGTGCTTACGACAATCTACCTCTTCAACTTGCAACCGAACTTGACCCAAGAGCCAAAGATTTTATCTTTATCGACCCTAGCAATATGAGAGGAGAAGAGGAGTTAAAAAAACAGCAGAAACAGGAGAGCGAAACACCACCTATTGGTTTTCTCAATGCCAACTCTCTACCCCTTATGAGTGCTGTAGATATTTTTCAATCAATGCGACTCTACAATGCCATTACCCAATACTTTACCAAAGAGTCTGGACGAAAACTGATACTCTCTTCACGACACCACCCCATTACAGGTAAGTTTTTGGGACACTTTGGAGCATTTCTCAACCGTGACTTTAGAGTCTATGACTACCATGTAGGAGTCTATGATGCCATCTACCACCTCTCAAAGTCGATGCAAGAGCGTGGTTACTTTAGTAGTGTATCTCAAGAAGCAGTAATGAACCGACTCAAAAGAGAGCTTGGTATAGAGCAGAATGCTGAAGCCCTTTTAGCATATAACCTCTTCTTTCAGAGTGAGTTTCATCCTGAAAAGCCTATCAAACTAGGAGACCGATTCTCTAGCATCTACAGAGCCTTTAATCAAGAGCTTAGTGACAACAAACGTTATGATATTACCGAGTTTAACAGATTTTTAACCAAACTAGACATGAGCCATATTAAAGATAGAGACTCTTTTATACCTAGCAATCCCAATGAACGCTCCAACTGGTACAAAAAACCTCTCAATCTCTTGAGCAACCGTATCACAACCTTAGAGAATGACTATGCCGAGATAGAGGGGAATACCAAAGCCTTGGCTAAAATCACCAACATGATAGCATGGATGGGAAACAACCTTATCCAGAAGAAAGAGGGATTTCATATACCTCTTAACATACCTGATGAGAGAGAAGAGAGTTCTCTATCTAGCATACTAAAAGCTCTCCCAAATGAGATTAGTACCGACATCAAAAATGGAGGAATTGGTCTCTCTTATAACGCCTATTTATATAAGAAGCAAGGTTACATTGATGGATTTGAGGGAAAACTCTCTTTCAAACAGAGTGATGACATTAGTAGCTTTATTCGTCTCGACTTTAACGCGTTTCATGAATATAAAGATTTTCTAAAAGTGGGTGCAGGAGTGAGTGCTTTTGGTAATATTGAAAGTAAGTTTTACAACCAAGAGGGGCTCTATGGGTTCAACACCTATGTCGATGTTCTTGACATCTTTAGAGTCACCTATGTTCGACGAATCAACCACCCTAAGGAGCATGACTACCTCTACTTTGGACTGCGAAATCTTCCGAGTTTAATCTATTGGTTACAAAGATAGGTTTTGCTACAATAGCGACAATATTTTACCAAAGGTTTCCCATGACATTTACCACCCCACTACAACAAGATGCTATTAAAATCATGCTTTTAGGTTCAGGTGAACTAGGCAAAGAGGTTGCTATTGAAGCCCAAAGATTAGGGATAGAGGTTATTGCTGTTGACAAGTATGAGAATGCACCTGCTCACTTGGTGGCAAATCGCTCTTATGCGATAGATATGCAAGACCAAGATGCTGTTATTGAACTAATAGAAAAAGAGAAACCAACTTACATTCTACCAGAGGTTGAAGCTATCTCTATCTCTGCTCTGTTTGAGGCAGAGAAGAGAGGTTTTCATGTCATCCCCAATGCAGAAGCAGTTAACAAAACAATGAACCGTAAAAATATTCGTGTTTTTGCATCAGAGGAGTTGGGTCTAAAGACATCTGCCTATAAGTTTGTTAAAACCCTAGATGAGCTAAAAAGTGCAGGTGAAGAGATAGGTTTCCCTTGTGTCATAAAACCTGTTATGAGTTCATCTGGGCATGGTCAGAGCATTGCTAAGACTGCTGACGATATTGAGAACTCTTGGGAGATAGCCAAAGAGGCTCGTGGTGATGCGAGTGAGCTTATTGTTGAAGAGTTTGTACCGTTTGATTATGAGATTACCCTACTTACTGTACGTAACGAAACAGGAACTGTATTTTGTGATGCGATAGGTCATGTTCAAAAAGATGGTGACTTCATCTTGTCGTGGCAACCGATGCAGATGAGT
>Ga0256828_1001951_pt1 | contig 12608 bp, 7 predicted proteins | sample CV88metaG_FD_185993 | JGI IMG/M metagenome (GOLD analysis project Ga0256828, IMG submission 185993) | Hydrothermal vent microbial communities from East Pacific Rise, Pacific Ocean - CV88 | ecosystem: Environmental > Aquatic > Marine > Hydrothermal vents | place: Pacific Ocean: East Pacific Rise... | reverse complement strand
CACGTGCGAGTCAGCTGGTTAACGGCTACCATCCCATCCACCGCCTTTTTGAACTGGAGATGGCAGAACTCAACGGTTTTGAAGAGGGGATGATCGTCGGGAGCGGTTTTTTGGCGAACCTTGCACTCATAGAAGCACTGGTACGCAAAGGCGATATGCTCTTTTTGGATGAGGAGTACCATGCCTCCGGACAGCTTGCCGCACAGCTGCATCCGGGTCAGGTCGTCATTTTTAAACATAATGATGCGCAAGACCTCAAAGAGAAACTGCTTTCGCATTCTGCAAAACGTCGCATCGTTGCTATAGAGGGTGTTTACTCTATGGGAGGCGACCTCTGTGTCCGAGAGATCTTCGATGTGGTAGATGAACTTGAAGCACTGCTGATCGTTGATGAAGCACACTCTTCAGGAGTGATCGGTGAGAATCTGCTGGGGATCTTTGAACACTATGGCATTACGCCCCATGAGAGACACATCAAAATGGGAACACTGGGGAAAGCATACGGCAGTTATGGTGCCTATATCCTTGCCTCAAAGACCATCATCAGTTTTTTGGAGAACCGTGCCAAATCGGTCATCTACACGACAGCCCCTTCGGTCTTCGATACGGCACTTGCCTATGTCAATATGCTTCACATCCAGAAAAATGCCAAAAAGTTCCGCAAAAAGATCTTGGAGCGTCAGGTGATCGCCGGTCAGGAGAGTGGTGTGACGTGTGAGAGCCTCATTCTTCCCATAGAAGTACCGGACAATGATTTTGCACTCTTTATGCAGCAAGGGTTAATGGAACAGAACTATATGGTTGGGGCGATCCGACAGCCAACGGTTGCAAAGCCCATTCTGCGGGTCATTCTTAATGTGGAACTATCTACAGATAAACTTCGTCACCTGTTGAGACTCATTAGACTTAACTTGGTACAATAACGCAAAAAACAAGGTAATATGTGTTCAGTCTCATAAAAGGTTCGATCATTCTGGCGATGATCTTCACAGTAGCGTTGATCGCTGCATTTATCTATGCATATGAAGAGATCTCTCTGGATGCGGACAAACTCATTAACTATAAACCGGAGATATCCTCTGTCGTACTTGACCGAAACGGAGAGAAGCTCGCCTATGTCTTTAAAAAACAGCACCGTCTCTATGCCCGTTACGATGAACTGCCAAGCCATCTGGTCGAAGGTCTCATTGCTATGGAAGATACGAAGTTCTTTGAACATAACGGTGTCAATCCCGATGCGATCATCCGTGCGGTCATCAAAGATATTCAGGCAGGAAAATTTGTAGAAGGTGGAAGTACGCTTACCCAGCAGCTGATCAAGAACAAGGTACTCAGTAACGAAAAGAAGTTGGCACGTAAGATCAAAGAGGCGATCCTTGCGATCAAAATAGAGCATGTGCTGAGTAAGGAAGATATCATTGAGCGTTATCTCAATGAGATCTCCTACGGAAACAACTATTATGGTGTCAAGACAGCAGCAGACGGTTATTTTCATAAAGACCTCAATGAGTTGACGCTCAAAGAGATCGCTATTTTGGTAGGGCTTCCCAATGCGCCGAGCTACTACAATCCGCTGCGTCACTACAAACGTGCACTCAACCGTGCGAACAATGTACTCTACCGTATGAAGAGTCTGGGGTGGATCTCTGAAGCAGAGTACCTCAAAGCGGTCAAAGAGTCCCCCAAAGTTTACCGTACATCACTCAGGCAGAATATTGCTCCCTATATTGTCGATGAAGTGGTCAGACGTTTCAAGAACAAACTGGGAGATGTGCGTACCGGTGGCTACCGTATCTATACAACGATCGATATGAAGCAGCAGAAGATTGCCAAAGAGGCGGTGAAATATGCTTATGACAAAGCACTCAAACGCTATAAAGAGGATCCTGAAAAATCAACTCTTAACGCTGCGTTTGTCTCTGTTGACAGCAGTACAGGTGATATTTTGACCATGGTAGGTGGTGTGGACTACAAAAAGTCAGCATTCAACCGTGTCACACAGGCAAAGCGCCAGCCGGGTTCTGCTTTTAAACCGTTCATCTATCAGACAGCACTTGACATGGGCTACAACCCTGCAAGTCCGTTGACAGACCTTGCCCGAACGTTCCAGTATTATCAGAACGGGAAGCCGAAGATCTGGTCACCGAAGAACTATGAACGTAACTTTAAAGGGTTTATCTCCCTGCGAGAAGCACTGGTTCATTCTCGTAACCTTGCGACGATCAACCTGGTTTCCGATCTTGGGGTGAGTACCATCAGAAAGCGTTTGGCTTTCCTGGATGTACCGCATATCCCTCGTGATATGTCTATTGCGTTGGGGAATCTTGGTGCCAGTCCTCTCAAGATGGCACAGATCTATACGGTGTTTTCCAACAAAGGGCATATGATCGAGCCTCGTTTGGTCAGTAAGATCATCTCAAAAGAGGGTGCAGTGATTTATGAGACACGTCCCAAAGAGATCGCCGACTTTACCACACCGGAACAGGCATATTTGATGACCAGCATTTTGGAAGATGTCATTAAGCGTGGTACAGGACGTAATGCAAGGGTAAAGGGCATAGAACTTGCAGGTAAAACGGGGACAACGAACAAGAATGTCGATGCATGGTTCTGTGGCTACTCTCCTACCATAGAGACGATCGTCTGGTTCGGACGTGACAACAACAAGCCTATCGGACGGGGTGCAACAGGTGGTGCGGTAGCTGCACCGGCATTTGCCTACTACTACAAACACCTGCTGGAACTCTACCCCGATACCAAGCGTACATTTGACATTCCTGAAGGGGTCTTCATCGGTGAGTATCAAGGAAAGAAAGAACTCTACACTGCTATCTCTCCGCTTCCGAGTGTCAAAAAAGAGGTTGATACGTTTAATGCGCCTGAGTCTTCCCGTTATTATGAAGATGAGGATGGTTACATGATCAGTAATGTTTCTGATGAGGATGTTGCTCCGGAAGAGGAGACTGTCATTCAGGAGAGTGATGATGACATCGGATATGCACAGCCGATCAATCTGGATGAAGATTCTGAAGAAAAAGATGAGGGAGATCCCCTGCATCCAGCGAGAAAAGCGCCTGCGACACCAGTTTCGGAAGACAGTGGGACGTTGTTCTAAATGAAAAAAGGAACACTCTATTTTGTTGTTGATCCGATGTGCTCATGGTGCTGGGGATTTGCTCCGGTCATCGAGGAAGCACGAGAGAAACTGAAAGATGCATATGACATCACACTTGTTGTCGGTGGTCTGCGTACCAAAGGTGAAATGGTATGGGATGAAGCGTCAAAAGCATATCTCAAGCAGCAATGGAAGCAGGTTGAACAGAGAACAGGGCAGCCATTTAATGATATACTGTTTGAAAAATCCTATTATGACTACGATACGTATCCTGTCTGCAAAGCAGTGGTAACCGTTCGTGAGCTTTTGGGAGAGGATGCGGCATTTACGTATCTGCATACGATTCAACATGCATTCTATGCACAGGGGATAGATATCAGCAAAACAAGACTGCTGTATGGCTACTATGAACAGCTTTTTGGCAACAGCAACAAGTTTGCATTCATGTACGGAACTGAACGCATAGAGACACTGATGCATCACGATTTTGCCAAAGCACGCTCCATGGGTGCAACTGCTTTTCCTTCCGTGGTGATCGTGGATGAGGCAGGACATATGGTCTGTCAAAAAGGCTATAGAAGCTTTAATGAGATCGAACAACTACTAAAGGAACACCATGCATAGTTTTGCACCCGAGATCATGTTGATCACCATTTTGAGCCTGGTGATCTTTTCCGATACCCTGGCAAGCCGCCTGAAGATCCCTTCAGTATTTATTTTGCTTGCAGGCTCCTACCTTATCTATACCTATTTCAAAGCAGCAGTACCGATCGACCTGACGCACCATTTTGATACGATCATCCTCTTCTGTATCCCGCTTATCTTTATGGGGGATGCGCTGCATCTGCACTTTTCAGACATTAAAAAACACGCCTGGAGTATTTTCTATCTGGCGGTCGTTGCCGTAGCACTCTCTATTACCATTGGGGCAAGTCTGTACTATTTTGATGTCTTTGCAGGATTGAGTCTGGGAGCCTATGTCTCGCTCTTTGCGATCAATATGGCAACGGATGCGGTGAGTGTCCAGTCTGTACTTTCACGTTTCAAAGGGATCAGCCATGATATTAAAGTACTGATCGAGGGGGAGTCTCTGGGGAACGATGCAACAGCGGTCATCGCCTTCTTCTTTATCGGTCTGCCGTGGATGATGAGCGGTCATATCGACCCGGTACATGCAACCACGGAAGCACTGCGTGTCTTTGCAGTGAGTATGGGGATGGGACTGGCTCTGGGGTATGGCTTCTATATGCTGATGAAACTCTTCTCGGACAAGCGTGGAGAGCTTTTTGCCTTTATTATTGAAGGGTATGCTGCCTATGTACTGGGTGAAGAGATGCATGTCAGCGGTATTCTGACACTCATTACTGCTATTATCGCTACCAAGGCATGGATAGACATGGACCTTGAAGCGCAGGAGGCAAAAGAGGGCAAGAAGCGTAAAAGTTTCTTCCGTACACTGCGTGTCAGTTCTGTTGTGGCAACAACCAAAGAGCGTTTGGAGTATATCTATGAGATGGCAAAGGAGTTTGGTTATATCGCAGCGGTAATGATCTTCTTTGTACTTGCGGAGATGGTGGACTTTGACAAGCTTTGGCTGTACCGTAACGAGATACTTATCATGTTCGGTGTCACGACCCTTATCCGTGCACTCTCCATGGCAAAGTTCGCTTTTTTCGGAAAGACGATAGATTCTGTCAAACCTGTAGGGATGGAAGGGTGGTTCATCCTTACTTTCTCAGGAATGAAAGGGGCACTCTCGATCATCCTTGTACATATGATCCCGGTAGAGTACGAATACAAAGCACTCTTTGAGTCAGTCACGACAGGAGTGGTTGTACTCTCCATCTTTGTTTACGGTACAACGCTATGGACATACTTTACCTTCTTCAAGAAAGAGAAGGAAGCAAGTATCTTTACGCACTAAAGAGATCTTCTATCTGTGGATATTGCTGCAGGAGGTTCTGTATGCTTTTAATATCGAAAGCATCTATGGATGCGAGTAGAGATGATGCGTACTCTTTAAGGAAATTAATCTGATAGGTTTGTGCGATCTCCTGGATCATATGTCCAAATGCTTTGATCTCTTTCATATTGTTGCTTTTGATGGCTACATGGTAGTGTGGTGTCACTTTATGGTGTAAGAGCTGCATGATCTCCTTTTTTTGACCATTGAGATGTAGAGGGAGTTTGAATTCTCCTACTGGTGCAGTACTTGTCATAATACTATGGGGTAAGAATCGTGCCATTTCCCTAAAGAGAACCTGTTTGAGAATAGGTTTACGCAGATATCCGTCAAAATAGGCTTTTAAAGAGGCGTACTCCTGTGCATCCATCAGTGATGCAGTCAATGCAATGATTGGTACATTACTGAATGTTTTGATCTGTTGCGTTGCGACATAGCCATCCATGATCGGCATATGAAGGTCCATAAGAACCAGGTCTATCTCATATTGTTTGCATGCAGAAATCGCTTCTTTCCCATTTGTTGCAGTAAGAACCTTGATTGTGCTTTCTTCAAAAATATTCTCAATAAGCCGCAGGTTCTCTTCAATATCGTCAACCACCAATATCGTAGCATGCTCAAATACAATATGTTGCTGTGTTTTCTCTTCTACAGGGTCTCCATGACGGAACGCTGCACTGTCGACAACCGGAAGATCATAAAAATGTACAGTAAAGACTGTTCCGTTATTGTCACTTTGTACATCGATACTGCCTCCCATTACTTCACTGAGTCGTTTTGAGATGGCAAGCCCCAGACCGGTTCCTCCAAATTTCCGGTTGTCCTGTCCCTCTCTCTGTTCAAAGACTTCAAAAATACGTTCAAGTTGATCTGAAGGGATACCAATGCCGGTATCGGTTACAGAGATATCAAGAGAGACTTTACCCTCTTCTTTATTGAGCGATGTGACAACGATCTGAAGGGTGATATGTCCTCTCTCCGTAAACTTGATCGCATTACCGATTAAATTGAAAAGAATCTGTCTTAGCCGGACATTGTCAATCATAATACTTCCGGGTAGTTTCCTGTCAATATCGATAAACAGTTCAAGGCCTTTCTTTTCAAGCTGTACGGAGAAAATCGCACGCATCTCATGACAGAGCTCTTCAAGGTCTGTCTGACGGTTCTGTATCCTCATCTTTCCTGCTTCGACTTTGGAAAGATCCAGAATATCATTAATGAGTGTGAGCAGTGTATGTCCGGAGGATTGGATGGTCTTGACATAGGATCGAAGTTTGGGCTCTTTGACCTGTTCCCCAAGGAGTTCGGTAAATCCGATAATGGCATTCATAGGGGTACGGATCTCATGGCTCATGTTTGCCAGGAATTGGGACTTGGAATGATTTGCCTGCTCTGCTTCCTCTTTGGCAATATGCAGTTCCTTCATCAGGCGCTGGTATCTCTTTTTGTTACGGTAGATATATGTGGCAAAGATGATCAGAAGAAGAATGAGACTGCCCAGAAGGTAAAGTATGACTTTTTGGGTTTTGATCTGTTGACTCTGTATAAGCATCTGTTTGCGATGTTTTTCAAGGAGTACTTTCTGTGTTTGTGCCTGTTGTTGTAACTGGGTAAGAATATGACTGCGTTTTTCTATCTCTTCCTGTTGCTTCTTCAGCTGGGCGATACCACGTGTAAGCATTTCATTTTTTTCTTGGAGTTCAGCCTGGAGTGACCGATGGTCCTCTTTCAATGTTTTTAACAGTTCATCTTGTTTCCTGATCTCTTCCGTACGCTGTTTGAGAACTGTTTCTGTTTCTGTAATCTGATCAGACATTGATTTGAGTTTCTTCTCCATAGCCTGAAGTTCACTGTTTTTCAATTCGATCTCATGATGAAGCGTTTCTATCTGATGTTGGTGTTGAAGTACTTCCTGATGCAGTTTATTGTTCTTCTGTGTCACCTCTTTAAGACGAAGCTCCTGTTGCTTGATCTCTTTGAGAGATGCGCCAAAAAGTTTGCTGACCCCGACTTCACTTCCTCCTGTCAGTAGGATTTTGTTATTGATCTTGAGATGGTGCTGCTTAATGTTCTCAAGATTGATCTTCAGTCCGCTTCGACGTCTCTTCTGATGATAGATATTGAGCATAGTATTTTTATAGGATCTTGCATCTTGCGTGATCAAAAGCAGAGGAAGATCTTTGGGGATCGACTGGTAGATAGCAGGGACATGGTGCCGCATGGCTCTGGAGACAAAAAGGGTATCATAGTTACGAAAATCATGGATCTTGGCAGAGCTGATATGTATGATTTTGATTGGTTTCCCGTGTAGAGAAAGACCATTTACCATTCTTTTAAGTGTTTCTGAAAGTTTGTAGTCCGGTTCAAGAATGCCGATAGTAAAGTATCTGTGATGTGATGAAGCAGGCCATGTAGTATTTTTGCTGAGAAGATAGATATAGGCAGCTGCAACTTCATTCGTGCTTTTAGGGGGTGTATAGGCCGGGAGCAGCAGTGTCGTTAAGAGTATTATCCCTATTATCCGGTGTATCAAGTCCATTTCTCTTCCTCGTTTTACTGCAGTAATTATAACAGTATTGTGTTATAATTGAAAGAAGAAGAGGAGAGGATATGAAGCCGATATCTATAACTGGTATACTGGTGATAGGTACTATTCCTCTGTATGCAGCAGAGGCTGATCTTCTCACCTACGATCTGGAAGATCTCTCCCAAATTGCCATTACTGAAAGCGTCGCAACATTAACCCCTACAGACCCTAAAGAACTACCTGCCACAGTAACAACAATCACTTCAGAACAGATCAAATATTCTGGTGCCCGAAATTTGGATGAGCTGCTTGAGATCTATGTTCCCGGATTTACATACATGTATAAAGCTGAAGGGAACCAAATGGGGATACGGGGAATTATCAGTGACCGTAATAACAAGATCCTGCTGCTTGTCAATGGGAAAAAGATGAATATCATGGCAAGTGACGGGGGTGCGGTTACAGAGCGTTGGTTTACAATGTTGGGTGACATACGACGCATTACAGTGATCAATGGACCAGGATCTGCGGTATATGGTGCCGGTGCAATAGCCGGAGTGATCAATATAGAGACATTTGACGGAAGTGAATCTGAAGGGTTGGAGGTCACTCTCAAAGAGGGGATGGGTGAGACATTCAGTACATTTGAAATGCGTTACAGTCATACTTTTGATGAGGGAGGTACACTGTTCGGGTACTTCGGTGTTGATCATGATGAGGGAGCAGATGAGGGTAAGGCACCACATAAACTTGCTTTCAGTGCAGTGAACTTGTCTTTGGGGCAGAATAACCATATTCCTATTACTGCCAATGAACCCCTTCCTATGTCTACGACGAATGACAATGCTTCCTATCATAACAAGCCTCGGTATAAAATACATTTGCAGTATACGGATGAGGATTTTAAAATCTGGACACGTTATACAAGGAGTGCATTGGCAATTCCTACTGTACAGGGACTGTATGTAAAGGTCGATCCTGAACGTGTATTGGGTACCGGAGTAATGAATCAGCAGTGGACAACAGTGGGAAGTTATAGCTGGGATATCTCTGAAAGCTGGAGCCTGGATCTGGAAGCAGGATACAAAGTATCGGATAACTATATCGATATCATACATGATGATCAAACGAAAAAGAATTGGAGAGAAGAAGAGGCAAGTGCAAAACTGTTGTTACATTACATTCCGGAAGATGAAAATGAACAGTTTGCAGTAGGGACAGAGTATCTCTACACGCACTTTGGTGACAAGGCGGCACTGGATGATACCTCCGTTTCCTATTTTGGGCAGCAGATCCCCGAAGGAACAAAATGGCACAGTAGCATGTTTTCACTTTTTGGGGAGTACCAAACCCACCTTAATGAAACATGGACCCTTTTTGCAGGATTGCGTATGGATAAACATACCTATAGTGACTGGATGTTGTCTCCCCGTCTTTCAGCAGTCTATATGCCAGACACGCTACATACGTATAAATTGATCTACAACCGTTCTGTACGACACAGTGATGATGCTGAACTTTACAAATACTATATGGAAAATGGAGAGAATGGTGATGTTGAGACTATTGATAATGTAGAGTTTATTGTAGACTATTATCCCGGTAAAACGTGGCATCTTTCATTAAGTACCTATTTTAATCATCATAAAGTAGTTGCCTATAATGATGCAACTAAAAAGACCGAATATATTGGTACGGTCAATTTCTATGGGTTGGAAGGAGTTGTGCACTACCATACAGAGCAATGGGATATTGCACTTTCACACAGTTTTACAAAAGAGCTTGATTTTACACTGGATGATCCTGATATTACCCGTCAGAACATTTCAGCTTCAGTCTATGGGTATGGTGATGATCTGGCAAACTGGTATGATCATATGACAAAACTGGTAGTTGGATATGTCCCAAACAGGGAATGGAGATGGGATACCTCTTTGCGTATTATGTGGGGGATGCCCGGTGCAATAGATATGGCTGATTACAATATGGATTATTTTTCAGATAATCTTTCCGCACTGTTGCGACTTCCTTTGTATGATGATGGGACAGATGCATTTGAAACGGCAATTTATTTGGATACCAGTGTCACTTGGTATTATAATAATCAGGTTGAATTTTCATTATATGGCTATAACCTGATCGGACTTTTTGATCAAACGTATAACAAGCGTAACTATTTTCAAAGAACCAGCCATTATCGTGAGGCAGCACCGGCACTTTCACTACGTATGACCTATCGGTTTGAGTAGGTCAAAGTTTTGAGATCTCTATAAACTCATCCAGGTGGGTCTGAAAAATATCTACAAGCGTAGGATCGAAGTGTGTACCGGCATGTTCAACAATATAGGCAACTGCTTTTTCGACAGGCCAGGCTTCTTTATAGGAGCGTTTATGTGTCAATGCATCAAAGACATCGGCTATAGCAACTATACGGCCATAGATATGGATCTCTTCTCCTTTTAACCCACGGGGATACCCACTCCCATCCCACTTTTCATGGTGTTCGTGTGCAATGATCCCGGCAGCCTGAATCAGTTGTCTGGAGGAGTATTGAAGCAGCTTATATGCCTTGGTTGTATGATCTTTCATTGTTTCAAATTCATTTTTACTCAGCGGTCCATCTTTATGTAGGACTTCCTGCGGAATCATGATCTTTCCGATGTCATGCATAGGTGATGCGAAATAGACGAGTTTTTCATCCGTCTCTGACAATGTTGGATGGTAGTGTGCAAGCAGTCGTGTATACTCAGCTACACGTTTAATATGTTTACCCGTTTCATCCGAGGTATGTTCCATCAGTTCCGTGAGGGTAAAGATAAGCTCTTTTTGCCCCTCTTCTATCTCTTTTGCCAGCCTGATTTCTTTTTCAATGATCTTGGTTTGCAATGTAATATTATGATGTTTGAGTGCCATTTTGGCCTGGTGAAGTTCAAGGTGGGTTCGTACACGGGCAATGAGTTCTTCCGGGTGAAAAGGCTTGATAATATAGTCGACCCCTCCGGTTTCAAAGCCCTTTGCAATGGCATCAATATCACTTTTTGCAGTTAAAAATATTACAGGAATATCTTTTGTTGAAGCCTCTTTTTTCATTGTCTCACAGACACTGTAGCCATCCATTCCTGGCATCATAATATCAAGAAGGACAAGGTCAAAGCTGTTTTCTGAAAGGAGTTGGAGTGCCTCTTCTCCGGAGGTGGCAAAGGAGAAGTTGTAGTTTTCTTCCTTCAGAATGTTCATTGCGATTTGAATATTGTCAATAATATCATCAACAATTAATATGTTAAAAGAGAGGTCCATCTGTTTTTCCTTCTTTGAGAGTAGACGAGTTGACATACAATGATTGTATATAAAAATTATACACTAAATATAATAGGATAAAAAAGAGGGGGAATCAAGAAGTTTCTGTTATGGGATGAAGTTCCCATAACAGAAGAGGTTTTAGCAAGAGTAAGTAGAGATGTACTCGTATGCTGTTGGTCTACCTTCGACAGGAATAACGTGTCTTTCGAACTGGTAGTCAACGTATGTTTTGATGAAGTCTTCATCCATAACAGGCGCAAGGAAGTCGTGGTCTTTTTCAAGTCCCTCAAGTGCGTCTCTGAAGCTGTTTGGAAGCTCAGGGATACCTCTTTCTGCGATCTCGTCTCTTGAGAGTTCGAAGAGGTCTTCGTTAAATGGTCCAACAAGATCATAACCGCCTTTTTCGATACCGTCAAGTCCAGCCATCATAAGAACGGTGAATGCAAGGTATGGGCATGAAGTAGAGTCAGGGAATCTAGTTTCAATTCTTGTTGCTTTTTCACCTGCACCATATGGGATACGACATGCAGCAGATCTGTTCTGGCTTGAGTATGTAAGGATTCTTGGCGCTTCGAAACCTGGAAGAAGTCTCTTGTAAGAGTTTGTAGAAGCGTTTGTGAACGCTGCAACAGCTTCTTTGTGTGCAAAGATACCGGAAAGGTAGTCAAGTGCAGTTTTAGAAAGGTTCGCGTACTCACCTTCTGCGTAGAAGAGGTTTTTACCGTTTTTCCAGAGAGACTGGTGAACGTGCATTCCGTTTCCGTTATCGTTGTAGATAGGCTTAGGCATGAATGTTGCTGTTTTACCGTTAAGGTGTGCAACCATTTTTACAACATACTTGTACTTCTGAACGTTGTCAGCAGCAGTGATGATGTCAGAGAATACGATACCGATCTCACCTTGACCCTGAGCAACTTCGTGGTGTCCAAGAACAACTTCAAGACCTACCTCTTCAAGAAGAAGCATCATTTCAGCACGAAGGTCAACCATAGAGTCTGTAGGCATTACAGGGAAGTAACCACCTTTTACTCTTGGTCTGTGACCCATGTTACCGATCTCAGGATAGTCTACAGCGTCAGCCCAGTGACCTTCGTCTGTTTCAACTTTGAACATCTGGTAGTTGTCTTTGTCTTCGATCTTCACATCGTCAAAGATGAAGAACTCATTTTCAGGACCAAAGTATGCAGCATCCGCGACACCTTTTTCATCAAGAACTTTCAACGCTTTTTTAGCGATAGATCTTGGACATTTTGCATAAAGTTCATTCTTGTAGATGTCATAAACATCACAGATAATAACAACAGTGCTGTCTGCTGTGAACGGGTCAAGGAATGCAGTTGGTACGTCTGGCTTGAGAAGCATGTCAGACTCGTTGATCGGCTGCCAGTTTTCGATGGAAGAACCGTCGAACGGAAGACCAGCTTCAAGCATTGCATCATCTACAGCGCTTTTTCTGTATGTAATGTGGTGCCAAGCCCCTTTGATGTCCGTAAATCTAAAGTCAATAAACTCTACTTCATTCTCTTCACAGAACTTGTTGAATTCTGCTACATTGTTAACGAATTTACCCATATGTAATTCTCCTGATTGAAATTTTGTCTGTACATTATAGCCACAATCTTTTTAATCTTCTCCACATGGTTTGATTAAAAAATAACCAATTCTTTCTCACGTCCTTTAAAAGTAACAGCCTTGGTATATCC